>Ga0209345_10000598_pt1 | contig 45815 bp, 46 predicted proteins | sample Cruoilmetagenom7_FD_187294 | JGI IMG/M metagenome (GOLD analysis project Ga0209345, IMG submission 187294) | Oil polluted marine microbial communities from Coal Oil Point, Santa Barbara, California, USA - Sample 7 (SPAdes) (version 2) | ecosystem: Environmental > Aquatic > Marine > Oil seeps ...
CGTCGATTTGGCCAGTGTTAGAGCCTGCTTTGCCTCCGCCACTGTATGCATTCGACCAAGTTTTCGCAGGTCGGTGTCGTTTAGAGCCTGCACACCGATCGAAACACGCTCGACCCCGGCGGCACGGTATCCGGCAAAATTCGCGGCCTCGATCGACGTCGGGTTTGCCTCAAGTGTGATTTCGACGTCATTGGCCAGCGTCCAGTGATGGGAAATTCGGTCCAGGATTGCGCCGACGGTCGCGGGACGCATCAGGCTGGGTGTGCCGCCGCCGAAATAGATGCTGTCCAGCACCCTGCCAGGGGTTTGTTCGGCGTATTGGTCGATTTGGGACAGATAAGCGGCCTGCCAAGCGTCGTGATCAATGGATTTCGACACGTGGCTGTTGAAGTCACAATAGGGGCATTTGGCCGCGCAAAAGGGCCAGTGCAGGTAGAGGCCGAACCCGGCCTCTTGCCAGTTCTCAAGCAAAGCAGCCTGCAACGAGCTTTGCGAAGGCGTCGGCGCGGTGGCTCATCGCATGTTTTTGGGTCGGGTCCATTTCACCGAAGGTTTCGGAGAACCCGTTGGGCACGAAAATGGGGTCAAAGCCGAAGCCCTGTTCACCGCGCATGGGCCAGGAAACGTGACCATCGACGCGACCTTCGAAAACTTCATCGTGACCGTCGGGCCAAGCCAAACACAGCGTTGCGTTGAAAGCAGCGGTGCGCGGCTTGGGGGCGTTCTTTTCCTCCAACAATGTCCAGACCTTGGTCATGGCCATGGGAAAATTGCGGCCCTGCGGGGTCTCCGCCCAATCGGCGGTATAGACGCCGGGCGCGCCATCAAGCGCGTCGACTGTGATGCCGCTGTCGTCCGAAAGCGCGGGCAAGCCCGAGGCCTTCGCCGCGAAATGCGCCTTGATGCGGGCATTTCCGGCGAAGGTGTCTTCGGTTTCCTCGGGTTCGTCAAAACCCAGTTCACCGGCCGAGATGACGGTGACACCGAAGGGGTCCAGCAGCGCGCCGATCTCGCGGATCTTGCCTGCGTTATGCGAGGCAATGACCAGTTTTTCGCCAGTGAACTTGCGCATCACACACAGGCCGCGTTTTGCAGGGCGACCAGTTCGGCGACGCCTTTGTCGGCCAGATCCATCAGGCTGTTCATCTGATCACGGGTGAAGGTGGACCCTTCGGCGGCCATTTGAATTTCGATCAATTTGCCCGACCCGGTCATGACGAAGTTGCCGTCCACGCCGGCTTCGGAATCCTCAGGATAGTCCAGATCCAACACGGTCTGACCGGCATAGATGCCGCAGGACACAGCAGCGACATTGTCCAGAAGCGGGTCCATCGTCACGTCCCCGACCTTGATCAGCTTGTTCACGGCAAGGCGCAGCGCGACCCAGCCGCCGGTGATTGCCGCGCAACGCGTGCCGCCATCGGCCTGGATCACATCACAGTCGATGGTGATCTGACGTTCGCCGAGCGCCTGAAAATCAACGCCCGCGCGCAGGGTGCGGCCGATCAGGCGCTGGATTTCAACGGTGCGACCACCTTGTTTGCCAGCGGTGGCTTCACGACGCATGCGCGAGGTGGTCGAACGGGGCAGCATGCCGTATTCGGCGGTAACCCAACCCTTGCCGGAATTGCGCAAAAACGGCGGCACGCGGGGCTCCAAGGTGGCGGTGCACAGAACGTGCGTATCGCCCACTTTGATCATGCAGGACCCTTCGGCGTGTTTCGTGACATCGACTTCGATTGAAATCGGGCGCATTTCATCTATCTTCCGACCGGACGGGCGCATGGCTTACCTCTTTGAGCTATGTTTGTGGCTGAGTCACACAGGCCCCGCAAAAAGGCAAGGTTTTAACATGGCGGATGCACCCAAGCTGTTGGATGAAATGAACACGCGATCGCGCGAGGTGTTTCGCCGTTTGGTCGAAGGGTATTTGGAGACGGGCGAGCCGGTGGGGTCGCGAACCCTGACACGCAGCCTGACGGAAAAGGTGTCCGCGGCGACGATCCGCAATGTGATGCAGGACCTGGAACACATGGGATTGCTGGACAGCCCGCATGTGTCGGCGGGGCGTGTGCCGACCGAACAAGGGCTTCGCATGTTCGTCGATGGGTTGCTGGAGGTCAGCGAGCTGGACGGGTCGGACCGTGAAAAGATCGACGCGACACTGGGCACGAACAACCCTGATGTCGGCAATATGCTGGACCGTGTCGGCGCGGCGTTGTCGGGCATCACGGCGGGCGCATCTCTGGTTTTGACGCCCAAGCACGAAGCGCCGATAAAGCACATCGAATTTGTATCTCTGGGCCATGATCGTGCGTTGGTCGTGTTGGTTTTCGCCGATGGTCACGTGGAAAACCGCGTGTTCACGCCGCCGCCAGGGCAGACGCCCAGCAGTTTGCGCGAAGCAGCGAATTTCCTGAACTCGCTGGCCGAGGGGCGCACGATTGGCGAGTTGCGCCGTGTCATGGTCACCGAAATCAAGACCCGGCGACAGGAGTTGGACACGCTGGCCGCCGAGCTGGTCGAAAGTGGCGCGGCCCTGTGGGAGAACGAGGGCCAGCCCTATGAGCGGTTGATCGTTCGGGGGCGATCGAATCTGTTGGACGCGGCTGGTGAGGCCGATTTGGATCGCATCCGATCCTTGTTTGACGACCTCGAGCGCAAGCGCGACATCGCTGATTTTCTGGAATTGGCCGAAGAAGGCGACGGTGTGCGCATTTTTATTGGCTCTGAGAACAAACTTTTTTCACTTTCGGGTTCCTCTCTGGTGGTTTCCCCCTATATGAACGCTGACCGTAAGATCATTGGCGCCGTGGGCGTAATTGGTCCGACGCGGCTGAACTATGGGCGGATTGTGCCCATCGTGGATTACACGGCGCAGCTGGTCGGGAAACTGATTGCCGGACGCGGGTAAAGGTAGAGAAGATGACGGACGCGAAGAACAATATAGATGTGGAAGCGGCTATCGAAGAACTGATGGCCGAACAGAATGAAGCCTCGCAGGGTGCACCCGAACCGACGGATATAGAAGCCGTAGATGAGGTTGAACAGCTGCGCGCCGAGCGTGATGATATGCGCGACCGGTTCATGCGGGCGCTGGCAGATGCCGAAAACTCGCGCAAGCGGGGCGAACGGGATCGTCGCGAGGCGGAGCAGTATGGCGGATCAAAGTTGGCCCGCGATATGTTGCCGGTGTTTGACAACATGAAACGCGCGATGGAAACGATTTCCGAAGAGCAGCGTGAAGCGTCCAAGGCGTTGATCGAAGGCATCGAGCTGACCATGCGCGAGCTTTTGAACATTTTTGAGAAACACGGCATTCGCATCGTGTCGCCGGAAGTAGGTGACAAGTTCGATCCCGAGTATCATCAGGCGATGTTCGAGGCACCTCTGCCCGGCACCAAGTCTGGCGATATCATTCAGGTGACAGCCGAAGGGTTCATGTTGCATGACCGTTTGCTGCGTCCGGCGCAGGTTGGCGTGTCATCTACGCCGAAGTGATATCGAAAACCCGGGTCATGCGCCCGGGTTTTTCTTAAAATGCTTCGACATAAACTTGAAAAGCAAGTTGGTTTCGAAACGTCTATAACATTCATTGCGTCCGAGCGCTTCGAGCCAAATCTATGAGTCAGGTTCTTCACGAAACGCTTTAACTCTTGCTCAAACCCTTCAGCTTATAGATCAGATCCAACGCCTCGCGTGGCGTCAGGTCGTCGGGGTGGATCTCAGCAAGCGTTTCTTCTGTTTTTGAGGGTCCAGGCACGGTAGCCATGGGGGCCGGGGCGGCAGCGAACAAGGGCAGGTCGTCGATGATCGCCTTTTGCTGCGCACCTTCGCGTTCGCCTTTCTCCAGCGCTTCCAGAACCACGCGCGCGCGGGCGACGACGCTGTCGGGCAGGCCGGCCAGTTTCGCAACCTGCACACCGTAACTGCGGTCGGCGGCGCCTTTGCGGACCTCGTGCAGGAAGATGACCTCGCCTTCCCATTCTTTGACCGCAATTGTCGCGTTGTCGACACCGGGCAGTTTGCCGGCCAGTTGGGTCAGCTCATGGTAATGTGTGGCGAATAGGGCGCGGGATTGGTTCGTTTCGTGCAGATGTTCCAGCGTGGCCCAGGCGATGGACAGGCCGTCGTAGGTTGCCGTGCCGCGTCCGATTTCGTCCAAGATCACCAAGGCGCGATCGTCGGCCTGGTTCAGGATTGCGGCTGTTTCGACCATTTCGACCATGAAGGTCGACCGGCCCCGGGCCAGGTCGTCAGATGCGCCAACCCGGCTGAACAGTTGTGAAACAAGCCCAATATGGGCCTTACGCGCAGGTACATAGCTGCCGGCCTGTGCCAGTAGGGCAATCAGTGCGTTTTGGCGCAGGAATGTCGATTTACCGGCCATGTTCGGGCCGGTCAGCAGCCAGATATCGGCACCATCGGACCCGTCGGCCAGAGTGCAATCGTTGGCAATGAAGGGGGTGCCGGATTTCTTTAGGGCGCGTTCGACGACCGGATGGCGGCCGCCTTCGATCTGAAAGGTGCGGCTGTCATCGACCACAGGGGCCGTCCAGTTTTCGGCCCGGGCGAGGTCTGCCAGACCGGCGGTCAGGTCGATTTCAGAAAGCGCACGGGCGGCGTCGCCGACTGGTCCGTTTTGGCCCAGAATGGCCGTGCTTAGGGTGGAATAGAGCCGTTTTTCGATATCCAACGCGCGGGCGCCGGCATTCAGGATCTTGGTTTCCATTTCCGACAGCGCGACAGTGGTGAACCGGACCTGATTGGCGGTGGTTTGACGGTGAATGAACTGTTCGGACAGCGGCGGATTCAGCATCTTTTCTGCATGTGTTGCAGTGGTTTCGATGAAATAGCCCAGCACATTGTTGTGCTTGATCTTCAGCGCGGTGATGCCGGTCTGTTCGGCATATTCCGCCTGCATGGCGGCGATCACGCTGCGCCCTTCGTCGCGCAGTTGGCGGGCGTCGTCCAGGCCATCGTCGTAACCGGGGGCGATAAAGCCGCCGTCGCGCGCCAACATCGGCGGTTCAGCGATCAGCGCCTGTTCCAACAGGTTCAGCAAATTGTCGTGCCCGATCAGAGCTTTTTCGGCATGGGCCAGTTTTTGAGGGGTATCAGCGGGCAGCAGGTCGGCGATTTCACCTGCGGCGGCCAGACCGTTACGGACCGCGGCCAGATCACGGGGGCCGCCGCGCTCCAGACCCAAACGGGACAGGGCGCGGTCGATGTCGGGGGTTTTGCGCAGGGCGTCGCGCAGGTCGGCGGATAAGCGGGACTGATCCAGCAAAAAGGTGATGGCATCCAGGCGGGATTGAACCTCGGACAAGTCGCGCGACGGCGAGGAGATGCGCCGTTCCAACAGGCGCCCTCCACCGGCTGTCACGGTGCGGTCGATTGCTGCAAGAAGCGAGCCTTCGCGTCCACCAGACATGGAATGGGTCAGTTCCAGATTGCGGCGTGTGGCGGCGTCGATTTGCATCGTGCCATGGACCATTTCGCGCACGGGCGCGCGCAGCAGCGGCAGCTTGCCCTTTTGCGTAATGTCCAGATATTCGACGATTGCGCCCATCGCCCCCAGTTCAGCCCGATCAAAGTGACCGAAGGCTTCCAGATCACCAACGCGATACAGGTCTTTCAGCCGCTTTTCGGCGCCAGAACTGTCAAAGGCGGCGCGGCCCAGTGGGGTCAGGGCTGCGCCAGATTCAGACACTAATTCAGCTAAATCGTGTTCTTGGGCGTCTGAGACGACCACTTCGCGCGGACCCAGGCGGGCCAGTTCCGGCCCCAAGCGCACGGGCGGGCAGGGCATGACGCGAAACGCGCCGGTGGAAATGTCGACCCAAGCCAGCGCCGCATCATTGCGCACCTGCGCATAGGCCGCCAGAAAGTTGTGGCGTCGGGCCTCGAGCAAGCTGTCTTCGGTCAGGGTGCCGGGGGTGACCAGGCGCACGACGCCGCGTTTCACCACGGATTTCGATCCGCGCTTTTTCGCCTCGGCCGGGCTTTCCATCTGTTCACAGACGGCAACGCGAAACCCTTTGCGGATCAGCGTCAGGAAATAGCCTTCGGCGGCATGATGGGGAACGCCGCACATGGGAATGTCTTCGCCCAGATGTTTGCCGCGTTTGGTCAGGGCAATGTCCAGCGCGCCGGCCGCCGCGACGGCGTCGTCAAAGAACATCTCGTAAAAATCGCCCATGCGATAGAACAGCAAAGCGTCCGGATGGTCCGCCTTGATTTCAAGGAACTGCGCCATCATGGGCGTTACAGCAGATTTCGCAGTGGTCACCATTACCCCCCGGTTTTCGATCTGGGGCAGGTTACGGTCTGAGCTGTGGGCGCGAAAGGGGGGTCAGGTGTTTTTCCGCCGCGAAACCCAGTTCCAGCTGCTGGTGCACATGTCATTCAGGCCAAGTTCCGCGCGAAAGCCCAAGATGTCTTGGGCAAGAGTTGGGTTTGACACCAGTTTCGGCACGTCGCCCGCACGGCGCGGGGCGATCACGTGGGGCAAATCATGTCCACAGGCGCGCTTATAGGCGGACAGCATTTCCAGAACGGAATAGCCTGTGCCAGTGCCCAGGTTCACGGTGTGACTGTCGCCGGATTTCAGCAGCGCGCGTAGGGACAGAACGTGGCCGCGCGCCAGGTCGGTCACATGGATATAGTCGCGCACGCCGGTGCCGTCGGGCGTGTCATAATCATCGCCAAACACGGATAGCTTTTCCAGGTCCCCCGTTGCGACCTTGGCGATATACGGCATCAGATTGTTGGGGATGTCGTTTGGGTCTTCGCCGATCAGCCCTGTTTCATGGGCGCCAGCCGGGTTGAAATAGCGTAGCGTGCCAAAGGCCCAACGATCATCCGAGGCTGCGATTTGTTCCAGTGTCTGTTCGCAGGCCAGTTTTGTGAACGCATAGGGGCTGGAATAACTGCGCGCGCTGGTTTCCGGGATTGGGATCAGCGCCGGGTCACCATAGACGGTGGCCGAGGACGAAAACACCAGACGCCAGCATCCGGCGTGTTGCATCGCGTCCAGCAGGTCGACCAGACCGGACACGTTGGTGCGGATGTAGTCCAGCGGCTGCTCTACGCTTTCGCCCACAGCCTTTTTCGCGGCGAAATGCACGGTGGCGTCGATCTTGTGGTCGCTGAAAATGCGTGTCAGCAGGGTGCGGTCCAGAACGTCGCCGGTGTAACAGGTGACGGGCGCACCTGTGATGACCTCAAGCCGATCAATCACGTCGGGGCGGGCGTTGGAGAAATTATCCAGGATCACGACCTCGAACCCGGCTTTGACCAGTTCGACATAGGTGTGAGAGCCGATAAATCCGGCCCCGCCGGTCAAAAGGATTTTCTGCGACACGTTTGTGCTCCGATGTTTTGCCTCGGACGTGACTTTAGGGCGGAATAGGCTGAAAAACAGCCCGCAATGCGCGTTTGGTGAAATTTCGCAGGCTAGAATTGCAATAATTACAGTGTGGCGTCGTTGAGTTTGTGAAAAATACCCGAAATAAGCGATGAAAGACATAATCATGCGTAATTCAGTGGTTGAGCGTCCTTTCCACCGCCTGTAAGGGTTGTACGCCCAGGTATACGGAACAAAAAGGCCCAGATGATGCCCAAGACCAGAATCACAGACGAAGAGGCGCTTGCCTATCACCTGGACCCTGCGCCGGGGAAATTCGAGATCACGCCATCGGTGCCGATGACCACCCAGCGCGACCTGTCTCTGGCCTATTCGCCCGGTGTTGCTGTGCCCTGCGAGGCGATCGCGGCAAACCCGGAAACGGCCTATGATTACACCACCAAGGGCAACCTTGTGGCGGTGATTTCCAACGGTACTGCCGTGCTGGGCCTGGGTAATCTGGGGGCGTTGGCGTCCAAGCCGGTGATGGAAGGCAAGGCGGTTCTGTTCAAGCGGTTTGCCGACGTGAACTCGATCGACATTGAACTGGACACCGAAGACCCCGAAGAATTCATCAACGCCGTGCGCCTGATGGGTCCGACCTTTGGCGGCATCAATCTGGAAGACATCAAAGCGCCGGAATGTTTCATCATCGAACAGCGCCTGAAGGAAGAAATGGACATCCCGGTGTTTCATGACGACCAGCACGGTACGGCGGTGATCTGTGCCGCCGGTCTGATGAACGCGCTGCACCTGTCAGGCAAGAAAATCGAAGAATGCCGCATCGTGCTGAATGGCGCCGGGGCGGCCGGGATTGCTTGTATCGAGCTGATCAAGGCAATGGGCGCCAAGCACGATAATTGCATCGTTTGTGACACCAAAGGCGTGATTTATCAGGGCCGCACCGAAGGCATGAACCAGTGGAAATCGGCCCATGCCGCCAACACGGGTCTGCGTACGCTTGAGGAAGCGATGACTGGCGCTGACGTATTCCTGGGCGTGTCCGTCAAAGGGGCCGTGACCCAGGACATGGTGAAATCCATGGCCGACAATCCGGTCATTTTTGCCATGGCCAATCCCGACCCGGAAATCACGCCAGAAGAGGCGCACGAGGTTCGCAATGACGCCATCGTCGCCACTGGCCGGTCGGATTATCCGAACCAGGTGAACAATGTTTTGGGTTTCCCGTACCTGTTTCGTGGCGCGCTGGACATCCATGCGCGCGCGATCAATGACGAAATGAAACTGGCTTGTGCCCAAGCACTGGCCGAACTGGCGCGCGAAGATGTGCCGGACGAAGTCGCCATGGCCTATGGCAAGAAACTGACCTTTGGTCGCGACTATATCATTCCGACGCCGTTCGATCCGCGTCTGATCTATACCATCCCGCCTGCGGTGGCCCGGGCGGGCACCGACAGCGGGGCGGCACGGCGTCCGATCATCGACATGGCGGGTTATGAGCAGAACCTGAAATCGCGCATGGATCCGACCGCCAGCATTCTGCGCGGCATCACGGCGCGGGCGCGTCAGGCACAGGCCAGCATGATCTTTGCCGAGGGCGATGATCCGCAAGTGCTGCGCGCCGCCGTTCAATATCAGCGCAACGGATTTGGTCGCGCTTTGGTCGTGGGGCGTGAAGACGACGTGCGCGCCAAGCTCGAGGCAGAAGGCCTGGGCGACGCTGTACGTGAGCTGCGTATCGTGAATGCGGGCAATACGCCGCATCTGAACGAATACAAAGAATTCCTGTATGACCGCCTGCAACGTCAGGGTCATGACCGCCATGATGTGCACCGTTTGGCAGCGCGGGATCGCCATGTGTTTGCGTCCCTGATGCTGGCGCATGGGCATGGTGACGGGCTGGTCACTGGCGCAACGCGCAAGTCCGCGCATGTGTTGCAGCTGATCAATCACGTGTTCGATGCAAAAGCGTCCGACGGTGCGGTTGGCATTACTGCGTTGCTGATCAAAGGCCGCATCGTTCTGGTCGCCGATACGTTGGTGCATGAATGGCCAGAAAGCGAAGACCTGGCCAATATCGCCGAAGCCGCCGCCAAGGTCGCGCGCGGTCTGGGGTTGGAGCCCCGTGTGGCCTTCGCCAGCTTTTCGACCTTCGGCTATCCGGTGTCGGAACGCGCCGAAAAGATGCATGAAACCCCGGCCATTCTGGAAGCTCGCGGCGTTGATTTCGAATTTGATGGCGAAATGACGGTCGATGTGGCCTTGAACGAAGATGTCATGGCGCAATATCCGTTCTGTCGCCTGTCTGCTCCGGCCAATATCCTGGTCATGCCGGCGCGCCACAGCTCGTCGATTTCCGTCAAGATGATGCAGGAACTGGCGGGAGCCACCGTGATTGGCCCGATCCTGTCGGGCACTGGCAAGCCGATTCAGATCTGCTCCACGGCCTCGACGGCCAACGATATCCTGAACATGGCCATGCTTGCGGCTTGCAAGATCGGGTAAATCCTGCTCCCCTCCGCCGAAAATCGGAGGGGCCATGACCGTCTATAACCTCGGTTCGATCAATATCGACCATTTCTATCGTGTGCCGCACATCCCGGCACCCGGCGAAACGCTTGCGGCCGTCAGCCATACCACCGGGCTGGGGGGCAAAGGCGCGAACCAATCCGTTGCGGTGGCGCGGGCCGGGGCGCGGGTCATCCATATCGGAACCGTTGGCCCGGACGGGACGCCCTGGGTGGACCGCATGGCTGAATATGGTGTTACGCCATGTGTGGCACGGGTTGAGACCGCCACGGCGCATGCCAACATCTGTGTCGACACAGCAGGCGAAAACATGATCGTCATCTATGCGGGCGCGAACCGTGAACAGTCTCTAACCCACCTGAAAACGGCAATGGCCGACGGGGCATCCGGGGATTTTCTGCTGCTTCAGAATGAAACCAACCTGACCTTCGAGGCGGCGCAGATGGCCCGCCAGAAAGGAATGCAGGTGATATATTCTGCGGCGCCGTTCGACGTGGAAGCCGTGCGTCAAATGCTGCCCATCATTGACACGCTGGTCTTGAACGAAGTCGAAGCCATGCAGCTGGCCAGTGCGCTGGGCGACGTTGACGTGCCCGCCATGTTGATCACCCGGGGCGGTGACGGCGTGACATGGCGGGGGGGGGAAGAGGTCTCGCAACCAGCGTTTGCCGTCACGCCGGTGGACACGACCGGGGCCGGGGACTGTTTCATTGGCTATGTTGCGGCCGGGCTGGATCAGGGATTGAGTCTTGCACAGGCTTTGCGCCGGGCATCCGCCGCATCTGCCATTCAGGTCACGCGCCATGGAACGGCAGACGCGATCCCGACAAAAGACGAAACAGACGTCTTTCTGGCTGAAAGAGAGACTGAATACCGATCACGTGACAACGCACCAAGCCGACGATGACGCGCGCAACGAAGACATTCTGATCCGGCTGAACGGCCGGGTTGTTCCCAACGCCGAGGCCATGGTCAGCGGTTACGACAGTGGTTTTAGGCTGGGTGACGGCGTCCGGGAGGGGCTGCGTCTGTATGACACCGGAACAGGTCATTTCCGCAGTGTTAGAGACACAATCATCCAACAGAATGACCACCGACGCGCATGCGCGGTTGATGGTGACACAGGACCCAAAACTGAATTCGCACAGCAAGCTGAACTGTATCCTGGCCTGTATCGCCGCCGAAAAGGCCGAGGCGTTCTTGACGGGTACGTTCGGGGCACAAACCCCGGTGGGGCAGATTGATGGCCGTCAGATTGCACAGGGGAAATGGGGCCGGTGACGGAACGGCTACGCGACCTCTATAAGGCTCTGATCCTGCAGGAAATGGCGAAATCAAGGTCGCCCCTCGAAAAATTGCGATGTGGTCCGGGCCGCGCAGTTTGTCGACGGCGATGATGTATGCGTTCGGCAACCGTGCCGATTGTGCCGTGGTGGATGAACCGCTGTACGCGGCGTATCTGTCGGCGGCCGGTGTAGCGCATCCGATGCAGGCCGAAATTCTGGCAGCACAGTCGCAAGACCCGGCCGAGGTCATCGCGGGGCTGATGGGCCCTAACCCGGATGGCAAGCCGCATTTCTATCAGAAACACATGACGCAACACATGGTGCCCGGCGTGCCGCGCGACTGGATGTCGGAGGTGGCCAACGTGTTTCGGATCCGCCACCCGGCGCGGGTGAATGCCAGCTACGCGGCGAAACGCGAGAACCCGACGCTGGATGACATTGGGTTCTGGCAACAGGCGGAGTTGTTTGAGGTGATCGGTCTGGACTGGGACCCCGCGATGCTGTCCTGGCCCAAGGGCGGGCACAAGGATGACGGCGTTTGGGCGTCGCATTGGTATGGATCGGTGTGGAATTTCACCGGGTTCGCGGGCGCCGCGGGGCCTTTGCCTGTGGCGCCCGCGCATTTGCGAGACGTGTTGGATGCGGCCTTGCCGTTTTATGAAAGGTTGAAGGCGGAGAAGATCAGCCTTTGAGCAGCGACCCCAGCTTCATCGCCACCGCCGCGTTGCCAGATACTTTCAGCTTGCCCATCATGACACCTGTCATCGGGTTCAGCTTGCCGGTCAACAGCTTGCCCAGGTTGTCCTTGGACAGTTTGATGGTGCAATCGGTGTCCTGATCCAGGGTGGTCGCGGCACCGTTGGCCAGAACGATCACGCCGTCATCGCCACAGTCGAATTTCAGAGAACCCTCAAACCCGCCCGCAGGCATGTTGGCGTTGATCCCGTCGGCAATGGCTGTCAGCGGCATGGTGGTCCCCAAATGAAAAATGCCCGCCATGGTTAGGCGGGCATTCACGTTCCAGCAACAGTGACGTTGCGAGAGTTTATTTCTTGGCGACGCGACGGTTGCGCATGGCGATCAGTTTCAGACGCAGCGCGTTCAGCTGGATAAAGCCGGCGGCGTCGGTCTGATCATAGGCGCCCATGTCTTCTTCGAAGGTCACATGTTCTTCGGAGTACAGCGAATGGTCGGACCAGCGACCCACGGTGCGCACGTGGCCTTTGTATAGTTTCAGGCGCACGGTGCCGGTGACGTGATCCTGGCTGGCGTCGATGGCGGCTTGCAGCATCTCACGCTCGGGCGAATACCAGTACCCGTTATAGATCAGCTCGGCGTATTTTGGCATGAGCTCATCTTTCAGATGCATCGCGCCGCGGTCCATGGTGATGCTTTCGATGCCGCGGTGGGCCTCGAGCAGAATGGTGCCGCCGGGGGTCTCGTAAATCCCGCGTGATTTCATGCCGACATAACGGCCTTCGACCAGATCAAGACGGCCTACGCCGTGTTTGCGGCCATATTCGTTCAGCGCGGTCAAAACGGTGGCGGGCGACATGTCCACGCCGTTGATCGACACGGGATCGCCCTTTTCAAAGCAGACCTCGATGTATTCCGGCGTGTCGGGTGCATCTTCCGGGCTGACGGTGCGCTGATAGACGTATTCGGGCGCGTCTTCGGCGGGGTCTTCCAGAACCTTGCCCTCGGACGAGGTGTGCAGAAGGTTCGCATCAACCGAGAACGGCGCTTCGCCACGTTTGTCTTTCGCAACGGGGATCTGGTGCTGTTCGGCAAATTCCAGCAGTTTGGTCCGCGAGCCCAGCTCCCATTCACGCCAGGGCGCGATCACCACGATTTCAGGGTTCAGCGCATAGGCCGCCAGTTCGAACCGAACCTGGTCATTGCCCTTGCCGGTCGCGCCGTGGGACACGGCGTCGGCGCCATGTTCAGCAGCCAGTTCAACCAGACGTTTGGAAATCAGCGGACGCGCGATCGAGGTGCCCAGCAGGTACAGGCCTTCGTACACCGCATTGGCGCGGAACATCGGAAAGACAAAATCGCGCACGAATTCTTCGCGCAGGTCTTCGATGTGGATATTTTCGGGCTTGATGCCCAACAGCTCGGCTTTTGCGCGGGCGGGCTCCAGCTCTTCGCCTTGACCCAGATCGGCGGTAAAGGTGATCACTTCGCAATTATATTCGGTTTGCAGCCATTTCAGGATGATCGAGGTATCAAGGCCACCGGAATAGGCCAGGACAACTTTCTTAGGCGCATGTTGCGGCGCGGTGTTGGACGAGATCATCGGTTTCCCTTTCACGAGCAGTTCGCCGCGCGCTTAGCGGGTTTTGAAGGCCGGGGCAAGGTTGCAGGTGGTGCGGCGTTGACGCGGTGGGCTGGGCGTCTTAGCGATTGGTCAGATTTAAATCAGGAGAATTGCCGTGAAGGGTTGGAATTTGTTCATGCATTCGGTGCGGATGGTGTTTGGAAACTTGGGCATGGCAGCGCAGGTGTCGCTGGTGCTGTATGCGATCTATGCCGTGACCTATATCGGACTGATGCAGTCCCTGGGGCCAGAGATGCTTATGCTTGAAGGTCCCGCACCTGTTTTGCCATCCAGTGGTTTCTGGTTGAAGTTGATGGGTGTCTATGTGGTCTCAATGGTTCTGATTACATGGGTGGCTGTCGCTTGGCATCGGTATGTGCTGCTGGGCGAAGCGCCAACAGGCTGGGTGCCTGCGTGGCCGGGTAGCAAGATCCTTGGATATCTTTTGCGTTCCATTTTGCTTGGGTTGGTCGTTATGGCGGTCATGATCATCATCGGCTTTGTGATTGGTTTTCTGGCCGCAGCTCTGGGCATGCCATCCTTGTCGGTTCTGATTGTGATCATTGGTCTTCCCTTGAGCTTGGTAATGGCTTTCCGGCTTTCGGCCATCCTTCCGGCGGGTGCTGTCGGAAAGCCCATGGGCCTGAAAGATGCATGGCAAGCGACCAGTGGGCAATCGGGCACTGTGTTCCTGATGGCCATCTTTTTAGCCCTTGGTTCGGTGATCGTGTCATTGCCATCCTTGATCAGTGAAAACCCTTATTCCATGCTCAATCTGATCTACACGATGGTCACGGGTTGGTTCATGGCGATGGTGTCCGTCAGTGTGTTGACCACGCTGTATGGCCATTTTGTCGAAGGCCGCGATCTGGACTGAGCCTTGCTATGCCGGTCCGCTTGCGCCACTGATTTCGCATGAGCGATTTCACCGACAAGGCGCATGGCGCTGAGCATGAGATGCGGGCGCTGTTTCCCGCCACACCGTTGCAGCGCAACGATCACCTGTCGGCCCGGTTCGGGGCCGATATCTGGTTGAAGCGTGAGGATCTGTCGCCGGTGCGGTCTTATAAGATTCGCGGTGCGTTGAACGCGATGCGCAAGGTGTTGGCGGCGGACCCGGATCGCGCGCTGTTCGTCTGTGCCAGCGCGGGCAACCACGCGCAGGGCGTGGCCTTTGTCGCGCGTCATTTCGGGGTGCGAGCAGTGATCTTCATGCCGGTGACGACGCCGCAGCAAAAGATCGACAAGACGCGAATTTTTGGCGGTGATGCGATCGAAATCAGGCTGGTGGGCGACTATTTTGACGACACTCTGGCAGCTGCACAGGCGTTCTGCGCGCAGGCCGGTGGGCATTTCCTGTCACCGTTTGACGACGCAGATGTGATCGACGGCCAGGCGTCAGTTGCCGCCGAAGTGATGGGTCAGCTGGGTCGCGCGCCGGACATGGTCGTGCTGCCGGTGGGCGGTGGCGGATTGTCGGCCGGGGTCACGCAATATCTGCGGGCCGCCGCGCCGGATACCGCGATCCGCTATGTCGAACCTGCGGGCGGTGCCAGCCTGACTGCGGCTTTGTTGGCCGGGCACACGGTGTCCTTGCCGCGGGTCGACAGTTTTGTCGATGGGGCGGCGGTTGCCAAGATTGGCGATCTAACCTTTGCCGCGTTGAAAGACACGCCACCGGGCCATGTTCTGACCGCGCCCGAGGATCGGATCTGCACCACCATTCTGGACATGCTGAATGTCGAAGGCGTGGTGTTGGAGCCCGCCGGGGCCCTGTCTGTCGATGCGCTGGGCGACTTGGCGGATCAGATCAAGGGTAAAACGGTGGTCTGTGTCACCTCGGGCGGGAATTTCGATTTCGAACGTCTGCCCGAAGTGAAGGAACGGGCGCAGCGTTTCAGCGGGCTGAAGAAGTATTTCCTGTTGCAGCTGCCGCAACGTCCCGGCGCCTTGCGTGATTTCCTGGAAATGCTGGGGCCGGATGATGACATTGCCCGGTTCGAATACCTGAAGAAATCCGCGCGCAATTTCGGGACGGTTCTGATTGGAATCGAAACCAAGGCCGCAGGCAATTTCGACGCGCTGTTCGGCAAACTGGACGCGGGTGGGTTCACCTATACGGACATCACCGAAGACGAGGTCCTGTCGAACTTTGTCATCTAGCCTCAAACGCCTGTTTTGACGCGGTGTAGGTGTCGAAAACCGGGGCCAATTGCACAGAACCGGCGTCGCCATTGGCGGCTTGGCGTTCGCCTTCGTGGCACAGTTTTGACAGCGCATCGAACCCCAGGTTCAGGGATGAGCTTTTCAGGAAATGCAGGTCCTGTTCGTACAGTTCGGGTTTCGGGTCCGTGCGCAGGCGGGCGATGACTTCTTCCACCTCCTCAAGGAACATTTCGGCCACTTCGGCAAAGTCTTCTTCGCCGATTTCGTCCTTTAATTCGTTCACGCGGTCCCAACTGATCATCCGAACCCTCCTTGTCCGATTCATCGCGTAGTGTTGCCGCCACGTCTTAACATAGCGTTATCCAACCTGCGGATTCAGATGCAATTTTAGCTTTAAGTGCCTGTTAGGGCGGCAGCTCTAGGAGTTGGGAGGCGGATCAAGAGATTCGGCTTAAAAGAAGGCTTTGACGTGGGTGCTTTGGTCTCACATGATGTCCAGCATGATGATGTAACGGGCGACAGTGCGGTACGCACGATCCTGGTGGTGGATGACAGCCGGGCCCAACGGCGTGTGCTGGGGGCGTCGCTGTCACGCCAAGGCTATCAGGTGATCGAAGTAGGCTCAGGCGAAGAAGCGCTTGAGGTGCTGGCAAGGGAAGACATCGATTTGATCCTGTCGGATTGGATGATGCCGGGCATGGACGGGTTGGAGCTGTGCCGTACCTTCCGGGCTATGCCGCGTGAGAAATACATCTATTTCATTCTGTTGACATCAAAGACCGAAAAGGGCGCGGTGGCGCAGGGTCTGGATGTTGGCGCAGATGATTTCCTGAACAAACCCCCGAATGCGGATGAGCTGCGATCGCGCATCACCGCAGGGGATCGCATCCTTCGAATGGAACGCGAGTTGCAGGAAAAGAACCGCCTGGTCAGTGCAACGCTGGCTGAAATCAGTACGCTGTATGACAGCGTGGACCGCGACTTGATCGAAGCGCGCAAGATGCAGCAATCGCTGGTGCGCGAACGGTTCCGCGACTTTGGCAATGCGGATGTGTCGGTCATGCTGCGCCCCTGTGGTCATGTGGGCGGCGATCTGGTGGGATTCTTCCGTCTGGATGAAAATCGCGTTGCCGTTTTCTCCATTGATGTATCCGGCCACGGCATCGCGTCTGCGTTGCTGACGGCGCGGCTGGCTTCATACCTGTCCGAAGGGTCGCCTGAACATAATGTGGCCCTGAAGCGTGTGGCAGAAGGGGTGCATTTTCCGCGCCCCCCAAAGGAAGTTGCCCGCCTGTTGAACGAAATCATGCATGATGAAATCGACTCGGATCACTATTTCACGCTGCTCTTGGGATACTTGGATCTGCGCACGGGTGAGGTTGAAATGACCCAGTGCGGTCACCCAAACCCGATGTTGATACATGTGGACGGGACGGTTGAGTACATCGGAACCGGCGGTATGCCGATCGGGTTGATTTCGGGTGCGGAATACGACCAGTTCAGTGTGACTTTAAAGCGTGGCGAACGGCTGTTGTTCTATTCCGATGGCTTCACCGAATGCGAAGGCGATGATGGTGAACAGCTTGAGGAAGAAGGTTTCGAGGAAATGGCGCATCGAAACCGTGAGCTGGCGGGCGCAGATTTTTTCCAAGCGTTGACGTGGGATCTGGATATGTTCTGCGGCACAAAAGAGTTCCCCGATGACCTGTCTTGCGCGATGATTGAATTTCAGCCCAACAAATAACGTCGGGCAAAGGCCCTGTCACCTGGGTTGCCCAGACTGCGCACGGCCTTGATCGGGGTTGTCCAAATGGCTTGATGCCCTGGTTCGCTCGGCGGACCCAGCCGCCTTACAGGATGGGCGAGATAAATGTGGCACAGCTTTTCTGCCCACAGGTCATATTCCGGCATATAGGTAAATCTGCGAAACACCCCCAATTTGCGCGGGGATGCGATGCGCCAGCCGGTTTCTTCAAACACTTCGCGATGCAGGGCGCTTATGGGGCTTTCGCCGGGGTCGATGCCACCCCCGGGCAACTGGACCTCTGGGGTTGGGTTGTCCTGATGGGTCAACAGCACGTTCCCGCCGCGCGGCAGGATTGCATATGCCCCCGGTCGCCGGGTATAGCGCCGCCCAAACTGTGCGGATTCGCCGAAACGTCGGATCATGCCCTTTTCCCTCAGGTTGCCGCGCCCATATAGACGCGGTATGCCAAGCTGAACGCCGATAGGAAACCCACTCATGAGCCTCGGATCTCAAATTGCCTGGGATGATACCATCCTGCCCTTCCAACTGGATGATTGCGATGTGCGCGGTCGGGTTCTGCGCTTGGACGGCGTGTTGGACCAGGTGTTGTCGCAGCACGACTATCCCCCCGCAATCGAAGCGCTGGTGGCCGAAGCCGCGATGCTGACCGCGATGATCGGCCAGACGATTAAGCTGCGTTGGAAACTGTCGTTGCAAATTCGCGGCAAGGGGGCTGCGCGCCTGATTGCCACGGACTATTATGCCCCTGCGGCTGAAGGTGAGCCGGCCCGCATTCGCGCCTATGCCAGCTATGATGCGGAACGGCTGGACCCGACTGGTCCGGCGTATGACCAGATTGGTCCGGGGTTCCTGGCGGTTTTGATCCACCAGGGCGACGACATGCAGCCCTATACGGGCATGACACCGATTGCCGGAAATTCGCTTGCCGATTGCGCCGAGGCCTATTTCGCACAGTCCGAACAGCTGCCGACAAGGTTCTCGCTGACTTTTGGCCGGTCCACCCTGCCGGGCGGCACCGAAGGGTGGCGCGCGGGCGGCGTGATGTTACAGCATATGCCGAAGGCCTCGCCGTATGCGACGGGTGAAGGCGGGTCGGGCGAGGACGGATTGTTGGCCGCCCCGGACCTGTTGGATGGCGATGACGCGGAAAACTGGACGCGGGCGAATGTCCTGTTGGACACGGTCGAAGAACTGGAGCTGATCGGCCCAACCGTTCAGCCAACGGAATTGCTCATGCGCTTGTTTCACGAGGAAACGCCGCGCGTATTCGACCCCCAACCGGTGGCGTTCGGCTGTACCTGTTCGGCGGACAAGGTGGTGGAAAGCCTGTCGATCTATTCGGCCAAGGACCTGACGCACATGACCACCGACGAAGGGATCGTGACGGCGGATTGCCAATTCTGCGGCGCGCATTACGAATTCGACCCGAAAACCCTGGGGTTCGAGGCCAAGGATGACGCGTCCTGAGCTGATCGCCCCCATCCGTGCGGCGCTGGCCCATCCGGGTTCGGCGTCGTCGGATTTCGACCTGAACCCCGATGTGCGTCTGCCTGCGAGGCGCAAGTTGCGCCCGGCCGCCGTGCTGGTCCCGTTTCTGGAAGTCGACGGACAGTTGCGGGTGATCCTGACAAAACGCAGTTCCGCCCTGAAACACCACCCCGGCCAGATCGCCTTTCCGGGGGGCAAGGTCGACGGTGATGAAACGGTTGAGGCCGCCGCGCTGCGCGAGGCGGATGAGGAAATTGGCCTGCGCCCGGAAAATGTCGACGTGTTTGGTATCCTGCCCAGCCACGAAACCGTGACCAGTTTTACCGTCACCCCCATTTTGGGCCGGGTAAGAGCCGCTTTTGACCCAAACCCTGAAGCGGGCGAGGTGGCCGAAGTCTTTTCGGTTCCGTTTGATCATCTGTGCGACCCAGGCCGGTTCACCGTCGAAGGGCGCATGTGGCAGGGCACGAAACGGCGCTATTATACCGTGCCATACGGCCCATATTACATCTGGGGGGCCACCGCGCGAATTTTGCGGGCATTGGCCGAAAGGGTGTCGACATGACGCGGATTACGTCGGATTGGGTGCGCCAGCCTGAGGCGCAACAGGTCTGTGCAATGCTGATCAAGGCCGAGTTTCAGGCGTATTTTGTCGGTGGCTGTGTGCGCAATGATCTGTTGGGCGTGCCGATTTCGGATATCGACATCACGACCAACGCGCTACCTGATCAGGTGATCGCCTTGGCCAAGGCGGCCGGGTTCAAATCTGTACCGACGGGCTATGACCACGGCACGGTGACGGTTGTCGTGAACCATCACCCGTTCGAAATTACCACCTATCGCAAGGATGTGGAAACCGATGGCCGACGCGCTGTCGTGGCCTTTGCCGAAACGATCGAACAGGATGCGCATCGGCGCGATTTTACGATGAACGCGTTGTACGCGGCCCCCGATGGGGTGATTGTTGACCCCCTGGGTGGTCTTCCAGATTTGGTCGCGCGGCGGGTTCGTTTTATTGACGACGCTCAGGATCGCATTCGCGAAGATTACCTTCGTATCCTGCGGTTCTTTCGGTTTCATGCCTATTATGGCGATCCCAAAGGCGGGCTGGATGCGGACGGATTGGCCGCAATTGCCGCGAATTCCGCCGGACTAGAGACGCTTTCGCGTGAACGTGTCGGCAGCGAAATCAAGCGCCTGTTGGCGGCGCCGGATCCGTCGCAATCTGTCGCCTCGATGGCGCAGACCGGCGTGTTGGCGCAGGTTTTACCCGGGGCCACGGCGCAGTTTTTGCCTGTGTTGGTGCATTTGGAGGGTCAGGCCGGGCTGGCCCCGTCAGCCATGCGGCGTCTGGCCGTTCTGGGTGGCGAGGGGCTGAAAGATGGCCTGCGCCTGTCAAAATCCGAGGAACGCGTATTGACGCGATTGCAGGACCATCTGGGCAGCAGCGAAGGCACGGTTGAACTGGCCTATCGTCTGGGCGCGGATGCGGCGCGGGATGTGATTGTACTGCGCACTGCGATGATGGGCGGGCATCTGCCGAATGACCTGGAACGTGATGTGCAGGCGGGCAACGCCGCGCGCGAGACATTTCCGGTGCAGGCCCGCGACCTTATGCCAGCCCTGATGGGGGTGGCGCTGGGCGACCGTTTGAATGCGTTGGAACGGGATTGGATTGGGTCGGGATTTGCCCTGACCCGCAAGGAGCTGTTGTCATGAGCGAAGTCACCATCACCCGCCTGGGCCATCTGGGCGACGGGATCGCCGAAGGGCCGGTGTTTGTCGCCCGCACCCTGCCGGGTGAAGTGGTCGAAGGCGATGTCGTGGACGGCCGGATCACCGCGCCGCGCATTGTCACGCCGTCCACGGATCGGGTGAAAGCACCCTGTCGTCACGTGGCGGCATGCGGCGGCTGTTTGTTGCAACATGCCTCGGATGATTTTGTGGCAGACTGGAAGTTGGGCGTGGTGCGCGCCGCCCTTGAAGCGCATGGATTGACGCCGAATTTGCGTGAAATAGAGACATCAGCGGCTTGCAGCCGTCGCCGGGCAACGCTGTCGATGCGTCGCACGAAGAAAGGCGCGCTGGTCGGGTTTCATGCGCCCAGATCTGATGTGATCACGGAAATCCCGGATTGTCAGCTGTTGGACCCGGCGCTGATTGCGCTGTTCCCGGTGCTGCGTGAATTGACCGTTCTGGGTGGCAGTCGCAAGGGCGAGCTGAGCGCGACCGTGACAACGTCGCTGGGCGGGCCGGACGTGGCTGTGCGTGGCGGCAAACCTCTGGATCGTGACTTCATCACGACCTTGGGGCAGATTGCAGGGCAATATAATCTGCCGCGGCTTAGCTGGGATGGTGAGGTGATCGTCACCCGTGAAGCCCCGGTGCAGCCCTTTGGCCCGGCCCATGTCACACCCCCGCCCGGCGCATTTCTGCAAGCCACACCTGATGGCGAGGCCGCGTTGTTGAAAGCGGTGCGCGAGGCCGTGCAGGGGGCAAAGAAGGTCGTCGATCTGTTTGCGGGTTGCGGCACGTTTTCATTGCCTTTGGCGGAAGGTGCCGAAGTGCATGCCGTGGAGGGAGAGGGCGACATGTTGACGGCCCTGGATCAGGGCTGGCGTCGGGCGCCGGGGCTGAAACAGGTGTCGACCGAGGTGCGGGATTTGTTCCGTCGCCCGATGTTGCCTGATGAACTGAACCGATTTGACGCCGTGGTCATCGACCCGCCCCGCGCCGGGGCCGAGGCGCAGGCGATCGAAATCGCTGCATCGGACGTGACACGGGTGGCGATGGTCAGCTGCAATCCCGTCAGCTTTGCCCGCGACATCGAAATTCTGACCCGCGCCGGGTTCGCTTTGGATTGGGTTCAGGTGGTTGATCAGTTCCGCTGGTCACCGCATGTCGAGGTCGCCGCACAGCTGTCACGCTGAAATGTGATCGGCGCAGGGCTTTCTGATCGGTCCAAAATGCGGTATAAGACCCGAAAAAATAAGCAGACGGGCAGTGTTCATGCGTATCATCATGTTGGTTATGGCCGTGGTCAGCCTTGTCGGGCTGAGCGGTTGTTATTCGAAACAATCGGGCCTGAAGGCCTATAACGGGCCGGAAGTCACCCGCGTCATCATCCTGAAGGGTGATCGCAGGATGCACCTGATGCACGGCAAAAAAGCGTTGAAATCCTATGACATCGACCTGGGTTTTGCGCCGGAAGGCCACAAACAGTTCGAAGGCGATGGGCGCACGCCCGAGGGGCGGTATTTCGTTGATCGCCGCAATCCCAACAGCGCGTTTCACCTGAGCCTTGGTATCTCCTATCCCAACGCGCAGGACCGGGCACGGGCCGCAGCCGCCGGAACAAACCCAGGTGGTGATATCTTCATCCACGGTGGGCCGCGTCGGATGGACCCCCAAGGCGGGGATTGGACCGCTGGATGTGTTTCAGTGTCTGACAACGAGATTGAAAACGTCTTTGCGATGGTGCGCACGGGCACGCCGGTGGATATTTATCGTTGAGCGGCCTTATCCGCCCAGCAGCAATGTCCACCAGATCTTGCCATTCTGTTCCTGATGCCATGCAAACCCCAGATTGATCGCGCGCGGATCAAGGATCACGGCGCGCGTGTCGGGCTGCGCCATCCAGGCGGAGAGGGTCTCAAGCTCAGTCTCGAATGTTTCCGAGATGTTTTCGCCCAGCATGGCGCCGGGGTATCCAACACGAACCACACGATCCAGCGGCGAAGAGCCGTCCGAACCGAAGTGCCATGGGCGGTTCTGAACGGCCATGTCGCGTGAATGCGTGGCTGCGGCGGCGTTCAGCTTGCTGTCCAGTTGCACCGCAGGGGCGCCAGCAGCCAGGCGAAGTTCGTTCACCGAATCCAACATGCGATATTGCAGCTTGGCTTTGCCCCCGGCCGGAATGCGGTACAGGCGCGGCAAGGGTTTGCCATCTGTGCCCAATCGGACGCCGTCATCGGTTTCGCACGCTGTCAGCGCCAGCATCGCAGCGAAAAGGACAAACAGAATCTTCTTCATCGGTGGCCACCCTACAGGAACAATTGTCGCAACCCCTACAGGCTGTTGCGTGTCCAATCAAACCCATGGCGCCGCATTTTGGCAAGATGACGCTTGTTTGATTTGCGACTGAGGCTTTCGGGCCATATATATCACAGCATTGCAATTTGACCGGTAACCGGAGTGCCCGATGTCGCAGGACAGCCTTGATAAACTGAACCGCCGTACCTTTTTGGGGACAAGCCTTGCTGCATCCAGCCTGTTGGCCGCCCCCGCGCTGGCCCAGACCGATGCAGAAACGACCGAAATCGAAGAGGAAGTGACCGAGACAGTCCGCCGCAACATTTCGAGTTTCCGGTCGTTGCAGTGGCAGCCGTATTTCTCGTCGTTGAAGAAGGGCGCGGTCCTGGTCGATACGACCTCGCGGGCGCTGCATTTCTGGAGCGAAGATCAGACGGTCTATAAACTGTACCCGACTTCGGTGCCATTGACCGATGACCTGACCCGCTTGGGCCGCACCAGCGTTATTCGTAAGGTCGAAGGGCCCAGCTGGGCGCCGACCCCATCGATGAAGGTTCGCAACCCCGAATGGCCGGACTTTATTCCGCCGGGCCCGGCAAACCCGCTGGGCACCCATGCGCTGTATCTGTCGTGGAAATATTACCGTATTCACGGCACGCATGACACACGCAAGATTGGGCGGCGGTCGTCGAATGGCTGTATCGGGCTGTACAATGAACACATTGCCGAACTGTTCGAACTGACCAAGAACGGTACACAAGTGTTGCTGATCTGACAGCATCGCTGATCGAATCATCTTAGAAACTTGTAAAACCCGGCCCAAATTGGTTTGAGGGCAAGTATTGATATGAAACTGGCCCTGCCATGTGCGCTCGGCCCCGTTCGGAGAATGAACATGAAAAAACTGTCCATCGCTGCTGCAATCGCCCTGTCCGCCACTGCTGCCAATGCTGGCGCCCTGGTTGACCCGATTGTTGAACCTGAAATCATCATCGAAGAAGCTGCGACCAGCTCCTCGAGCGGTCTGTTGATCCCGCTGCTGCTGCTGATCATGATCGGTGCTGCTGTTTCGGGTGGTGGCTCCTCCGCGTCCGAAGTCATCAACTAATCGGCATCAGCCGGTAACAAACAAAAACCCCGCTCAGCTGAGCGGGGTTTTTTTGTGCCTGAATGACAGGTTGGATCAGATGCTTTCGTCGATCCAGCTTTGCAGCGCGGCCTTGGGGGCGGCACCGATTTTATTCGACACAACCTGACCATCCTTGAACAGGAACAGCGCCGGAATACCGCGCACGCCCATCTGGGCCGGAGAGTTCGGGTTTTCGTCGACGTTCACTTTGACGATTTTCACCTTGTCACCGTATTCCGTCGCCAGCTCTTCCAGAGCCGGGCCGATCTGTTTGCAGGGGCCGCACCATTCGGCCCAGAAATCCACCACAACGGGGACAGTTGAGTTGCGGACTTCTTCGTCAAAGGTTGCGTCTGTGACTGCGACAGTTGTCATGTGTTTGCTCCTGGGGTGTTTCAGTGTTGGGTGCGAACCTATGAACCGCCGCCCTTGGCGTCAAGGCGACCAAATGCGCGCATCACAAGATCGTTTGGCAAAGGCATGAGATTTGCGCTGCGAGTCCACAGGATCGCGGTGTCGACCTGACGGTCCGGGAAAATCTGCAACACCATCGCGCGATAGGCCCCCATTTGGCGCAACAGCCCCTCGGGCGTGTCCTCAGGCCGTTGCGGCACCAGGGTGTTGGTCTTGAAATCGACGGCCAGAACCCGTTTTGGCTCGATGATCAACCGGTCGATGGCACCGTGCAGGCGTATGTTGTCGACATCGGGGATGGCAGCGCTCAGGTCGACTTCGGCCAGGGTGCCGGGTGTGAACAACGGGGCCAAAGCGGGGGTTTTCAGGACCTTGCTGGCCTCGTCGATCAGGTCCTGCAATGCATCACCTTCGGCTGCCAGATCACCGGTTCCCAGGATGTCGGGCGCAACTTGTGGCCAGTCGCCGGGCGGATGGGCCGGCAGGTGTTCCAACAGGCAATGTACCTGACTACCACGCGTCATGGCGGCGTCGGTGTCGCCGGACCCTTGTGCCCCGGCCATGACCTTGGCACCGCCCAGCTCAGATGGGGCCAGGGTTTTGACACGATCCTCTGTTGGTGGCGCGGCGCGGTCTGTGGCCCAGTTCGGCAGGCTTAGAGCCTGTTTCGGCGTCTCAACGGTCCCGATTTCAGGCTTTTCCAGCCAGGTTCCAGTTTCATAGCGCAGGCCCTGACCGGTGGGAAAGTCAGCCTTGGCCGCGCCGACCAACGTCAGCCCACCAAAGGTCAGGCTATGCCAACTGTCCTCTCCTTCGCCCACGTCCCCTGCGGCGGCGACGATCAACCACTGTTCAGCGCGGGTCATCGCCACATACAGCAGCCGCGTCCATTCCTCGCGGTCGCGTGCTTTCACATCATCCAATGCGGCGCGCAGCAGGTCCGGGGTCGTTGCTGCCGGTGGTTTCCAGATGACACCGCCATTTTTCAGCGTCAAAAGTTCGCCGCGCATGCCCAGCCGCGGTTTGGTCGTGTCCGGAAGATAGACGATCGGCGCCTCTAGCCCCTTTGACCCATGCACGGTCATCACCCGGATTTGGTTCGAGGCACTGTCAATTTGCCGCTTGATCGTCACCTCCTCGGCCTCAAGCCACATCAGAAACCCGGTCAGGCTGGGCACCTGCATGCGTTCATAGGCCAGCGCCTGAGACAGCAGCGCGTCAATGCCGTCTTCGGCCTCGGGCCCCAGGCGTGCCAACAGGTTCCGCCGCCCGTCATGCCGCGTCAGGATCAGCTCCAACAGATCATAGGGCCGCAGGAAATCCGCCGCATCGCGCAGGGCGCGCAGGGTTTCGTGGGTTTTGGGATGCGCGTCGGAATGCGTTTCCAACGCGCGCCACAGGAATTTTTCGCTACGCCCATGGGCCAGACGGAACAGGGCGTCCTCGCTCCATCCGAACAAAGGGGAGCGCAGCGCAGCTGCCAGGGACAGGCTGTCCTCGGGCGTGGCCAGGAACGCCAAAAGGGCAACCAGATCGCGCACCGCCAGTTCGCCACCAATCCGCAGCAGATCGGCGCCGGCAATCGGTAGGTCACGTTCCTTGCAGGCGCGAATGATTTCAAAGAATAACGCACTGCGACGGCGCACTAGGACCATGACATCACGCGGCTGAACCGCCCGGGCGGTGCCATTTTCTGATGGAATAGAGCCTGTTTTCAGTTTGTCCGCGATATCGTCGGCGATGGCACGGGCCAGCACGACGTTGTGGTCCTGTGGCGTGGGTTGGTCGACCGGATCGTGCCAGTCACGGTCTTCCTTATGGTCCGCTTTTTCCACGGCAGGCCACAAGTCCACGCGCCCCGGCTTGTCATCGAAAAACGCGCGGTGCTTAAACGCTTCTCCCAGCCCGCCCTGAGTGTCCAGTGTGGTGTCGACCAGACCAAGTACGGCGGGCGAGGATCGGAATGAATATTCCAGCTGAAGACTTTGGAAGGGCTGTTGCACCTGTTGCAGCCCGGCCTGGAATTGGTCGCGCATGCGGGTAAATTCGGCGGGGTCGGCACCCTGAAAGGAATAGATTGACTGTTTCGGATCGCCGACAACAAAGATCGTGCGTTCGATATCGGATTTTGCCCCTTCACCGGATGTAAATTCGGCGGCCAGGCGTTCGATGACCTGCCATTGCGCCGGGCTGGTGTCCTGGGCTTCGTCCACCAGGATGTGATCAATGCCACCGTCCAGGCGATACAGAACCCATCCGGCGACGGCGGGATCGGACAACAGCGCGCCGGCCTTTTGGATCAGATCGTCGAAATCCAGCCAGCCGTGATCCAGCTTGCGGGCTTCATAGAGGGTGACGAACTGGTGGGCAAATCTGTGCAAAGCCAGCGTCTTTTGGGCGGAATAGAGACTGGTTCGGAAGGGTCGGGCAGCTTCAACACGTGCCATAAACCCTTCGAGGGCTGGCATCACCCCGGCGGCGGCTCCGGTCTGCATGCCCTTGGTCGGAAAGCTGCCGATCTTGGCACCGAACGGGGTTTTTGCTGTGGCCCCAAACAGGAAGACGCTTTCAAGAACCGTAAGGGACGCGGGGGTCAGATCGCGCGTGTCAACCGCGCGCAATTTCGCCGCGGCCTTCATTTCTGAGGCAGAACCGGAGGCGAGAAGCGGCACGAGGTCGCGCAAAAGCTGCCCATCCCCGGGCGCAAAGGCCATGGCAGTCAGGGCGCCGTCGTCAAACCCATCAGGCAGCTCCAGCCAACGCCAGATATCGGCGACATTGGTCGGCTCCTGGAACGCCTGCCTTCGGTTGGCGATCTGCGCCGTCAATCCGGCAAAATCTTCGCCGGTATAAAAGCGGGCCAGGTCTTCGACCAAGGGACGGTCGGGACCGTCGGCCAAGCTGTCGACCACTTCGGCTTGCAAGATCGCGGCAGTGCGTTCGTCCATTTCCGTGAACTGCGGCGACACCCCTGATTCCAGCGGAAAGCGCCGCAGAAGGGACGAACAAAAGCTGTGAATGGTCTGAATTTTCAGCCCGCCCGGCGTTTCAATCGCACGGGCAAACAGGCGCCTGGCACGGGGCAGGTCGTCGATCTGTTCGACTCCGAGTTCTGACAGTGCATCGCGCAACTTAGCGTCGCTCTTCATCGCCCATTCACCCAGACGGGCGAACAGACGGTTCTGCATCTCGGAGGCTGCGGCCTTGGTATAGGTCAGGCACAGGATGTTTTGCGGTGACACGCCACCCAGCAACAGGCGCGCGACCCGATCGGTCAGCACGCGGGTCTTGCCCGACCCGGCATTGGCGGCCAACCAGGTGGAACTGTGCGGTTCCGCCGCGTCGATCTGGCGTTGGGTGGCGTCGTTGCGGTCCATCAGTCGCCTACTTTCTGCGGATCGGGGTCATGGCTGTCGTCCCATTCGCCATAGCGCGCCAGATGGTCGTGATCACCGCCAAAGCGCAGCTGATGCACGGCGCGGCGCGAGGTATAGCCCTGATTGGGGTCCTGATAGGCCCGGATCAGATCCTGAAACTCTTCGGACGCGGCCTGAATTTCTGCGTGTTCCAGTGGAATAGAGACGTTTTTCGGGGTTGCTCCCAGTCCGATATAGGCAACCTGTGATACGGTTTCGAGTTTCAGGTCGTCAAAGCCGCCTTCTTCGGCCATCACGGCCTCGAGCAACAATTGTTTGTCGAAGTGCTTTTGCATCTCGGCGCTGGGCGGGGTGCCGGTCTTATAGTCATAGATCACTAACGTACCGTCGTTGGCGCGATCAATCCGGTCCGCCGTGCCGGTCAGGGTAAAGCCAACATCGGCGAACAGGTGCTTGCCCTTTACTTCGTTCGCTAGGTTCTGTGACCAGGTGCGGCGGTCGTCTTCGTGATCCAGGAACCAATCAACAACCCGTTCGAATTTCGCCAACCACAGCGCGCGGGTGGCGGGCCAGGGGGCTTCGGCCTCCAGCACCACGTGGGCGATGTGCATCAAAAGCGCGCGGGCGGCAGGGCGGTCGCGACTGCCGCGTTCGTCGATGAACCGTTCCAGCACACGGTGCAGAACGGTGCCGCGCAGGGGGGCATCAGGCTGTTGGTGCAGCGGGTCCAGGGGGCGCAGATTCAGCACGCGTTCGGCATAGATCGAATAGGGATCGCGGATGAGTTTTGCGATGCGCGTGACCGAAAGCTGGTTCGGGCGGGCGGTCAATGGTGGGCGCGGAGAGGGGCGCAATGCGGGTGCAACGGGGGCCAATGGTGCCTCGACTGCGGCGGTAAGGTCCAACCAATGCTTACCGCGCGTAAGCATGGTTTCCAGCGCGGATTTCCCATCGTCAGACATGCCGTCCAAAAGGTTGGTCAGCCGGTTCACCCAGCGGGACGGCACGGTCTGTGCTTCGGCATTTCGAATGGCGCGGGTCAGGATGACGTGGTCAGCTGCAATCGCCTGTTGGAAATCATGCGCTGACAGGCCAACACGCCGTTCTGGCAGCAATAGACCCGCATCGTGGCGCATTTTGCGGTTCATCCAGGGGTCGGCGGTGGGCATTTCCGGCCAGGTCCCGTCGTTCAGCCCGGCCAGGATCACCAGATCGGCACCCTGTACGCGGGCCTCGAGGGTGCCCCAGATCATGATGTTGGGATGTGCGGTGATCGGGTCGCGGGCCTCGCCCCCATTCAGCACGGCCAGAAACAGGTCGCGGTAATCACGCGGCGTAAAATCCCCGCCATGTTCCGCCTCGCGTTGCAATTGCGAGGTGACAGACAGGGCGGCGCGCCCGGCTTCCTTCTCCCACAGCTCACCGGTGCCTTCGCCGTTGGGGCCAGCGGCCAAGGCAGTCGCAAGGCGCAGGTGGTCGGTCAGGTGATCAGACAGCGCGCGTTTCACCGCCACCTCGTGACCGCAAATCATCGTGCCGACCCAATCGGCCCAAGCCCGGCGCGGCGCGTCGTCCTTGTGTTTGTCGTCGGCCCAGCCCGTCAGATCCTCGGGCACTGGAAAGGGCAGACCACGGCGCAGCAGTTGCAGCTCAAGATCGCGGGTCCACAACAGATGATTGCCGCGCTCACCGCTGCCAGTATTGGTCAGTGGATGTTTCAGCAGGGTCAGCAGTGCGGGTGCGGTCAGGCGCTGGCCAAACAGGTCGGCGACATGGCGCAGAAAGCGGCCCGGCGCGGTCAGGGGCAGGGGCCGTCCGGCGCTGTCATCGGGCACAATGGCCCAGCGATCCAGCGCGGCGGTGACTTGTCGCGTTAGCATGCGATCGGGGGTGATCAGGGCGGCGCGCTTGCCGTCCTCGGCCGCCTTGCGCAGGGCCAGCGCGATGGCGCCGGCCTCGGCGCGGGGCGATGGGGCCTCGATCAATGTCATCCGTGCGGTTGCGTCGTCAACGCCCTTAAAGGCCGGACCTTCGACCTGCCATTGGTCGGTCACTGGCGCGGGCCGCATCGCAAGCGAGATCAGCCGATTGCGGGCCGGGCTGGGCGGCGGTGTATCGATCCACGGTTGCACATCCGACGGCCCGACACCCAGCTGTTTCATCAGGTGGGCATAGCGGTATTGCGGGTGGTCTTCGCTGGACAATGCGTCGTCCAGGGCGGTCCATAACGGCGCGGGCAGATCAAAGTCGAACCCGGGCAGGATCAGCGCACCCTGGGGCAGGTTTGCCACGGTTCGCATGAACAATCCCGTCGCCCCGCGCGACCCGGTGGACCCCGCGACGATGATCGGATGGTCGGGGGGCGTGTCGGCCCAGCGCTGAGCCAAGCGTTCGACCACCATGCGTTGGCGGGCCTCGCCGTCTGGGGCTTCATCGCTGTCCACGCCAAAATACCGTTCGACCAGTGATACGAAGGTCAAGCTGCGGGCCCAGTGGCCGGATTGGTCGCTGACGTCCAGCGCGTGAATGGCTGATGGTGGCACGCCTTCGCCCTGCATTTCGTCCATTAGATTGGCCAGGCTGTCGGCCAGATCATAGATGGCGGCGCGCGGTGCCAGATCGGGTTGCGCGTCCAACAACTGGCTGATCCATTCGGCCAATTCCAGGCGGCGGCGCAGGGGCGAAACGGCGGGCGGGATGTCTGCGGCGATGACATCGCTGGCCAGGTCGGTGACCAGACGGATGCGGGGCAGCAACAGGGCGGGGCCTGCGTCGAACAGATCGCGCACGCGGCGTTGCATGCGGCGGGTGTTGACGTAGAGTTCAACCCGCGCAAGGGCCTCGGGCGGCTGACCTGCGAACCGTGTGATCAGGCCTTGAACCAACGCGGCGGGGAAATCGACGCCGGGGGCTTGGGCGAACAGGCGCGGGGTGGGCGATGGCTCAAACATCGGCCAGCATCTGTTCGGCGGTGTGAATGCCGTCGGGGCGGCCCACGTCACACCACATGCCGTCATGGGTTATGCCAAACAGGCGGTTGTTTTGCGCCATGAGGGTCCAAAGCAGGTTCAAGGAAAACGCCTTTTCGTCTATCGAATGCAACAGGTCGGTCTTGATAATCTGCGCGCCAGAGTAGACCAGCCCGGCGCCCCGTTCCAGCCGTCCGTTTGCGTCGGGCACAAAATCGCCCGCGCCGGTGTGGCCCAGCGCATTATCGCGCGGGATCAGCATCAAAAGCGCGTCCATGTCGTCGGGGTTCCAGGCGGTGGCCAGGCGTTTCAACGGGTTCATGCCGGTCCATACCGCATCGGAATTCAGCGTGAACACAGGATCATTTCCCAACAGGGACAGGGCAGCGCGCAAGCCGCCTCCGGTTTCCAGAATGTCGGGTTCAAAGGACAGGTGCACGCCTTTCGGCGACAGGTGCGCATCCAGCTGGTCGGGCAGGTAATGCGTATTTGCCACCACCGTATCCAGATGCGCCGTCAGGTCCAGCGCGTGGTCGATCAGCGCACGGCCTGCGACCCGGATCAACGGTTTCGGCGTGGTCGCCGTCAGCGCACCCATACGCGTGCCGAAGCCCGCGGCGAAGATCATTACAGCGTCGGGATTGTGGCGCATTTGTCCCTCAGGGTTTGCAGGTTTTCCGGGGTTGGCGCGGGCAGGATGCAGGCGTCGCGCAGCGCGGCCAGGCGCGGGTGGGACAGATCACGTTGCAACAAGTCCCAGACACGCGGGATCAGGTCGACATATCCCGGTTTGCCGAAGTGCAGCGACAGGCGGGCAAAGACACCCAGAATGCGCAGGTTGCGCTGGGCGGCGCAGGTGGCGGCGGCCAGGTGGAAGGCGTCGGGGTCCTGTCCGGTTTGCGCGATATAGTGGTCGATCATGTCCCGCGCCAGCGCCGGGTCAACATCGCGCCGCGCGTCTTCGGCCAGTGACATCAGATCATAGGCCGGATGCCCTGCACCTGCGTCTTGAAAATCCAGCTGGCCAACGCGGGCCACGCCATCGCGATCCGGCAGCCACAGCAGGTTTTCGGCGTGATAATCGCGCAGAACCAACACGGGGTTGCAGGCGGTTTCGTCCAGCAGCTTGCCCAGTTCGCCCAGCGCCGTGTCGCGCCCCTCGGTCGTGCTGGTGATGCCTTTGGCGTACCAATCCCAAGCCAGACCTGCGACCTGGGTCATGGTTTTGGGGCCATAATCCGGCACCCAATCAGGGGCGGGCTGGGCGTGCAGTTTGATCAGCGCGTCAACGGCGGCAATATACAGCGCGCGTTCCTGGCTGGGATCCTGGTCCATCAGGCGGGCGAACAGCCCGTCGCCCAGATCTTCGAGCAGAAGAAAGCCGTGATCGACGTCCTGCGCCATGATCTGCGGCGCGGACAGACCCAGCGCGGACAGGTGTTGGGCGATGGCGACAAAGGGGCGGATGTCTTCGCCTTTTTCCGGCGGGGCGTCCATCAAAACGGCGGGCGCGCCGTCCAGGGTTACCCGTTCATAGCGGCGGTTCGACGCGTCGCCTGCCAATGGCGCGCGCGTGGCGTTGCCCCAACCGGCAGACGTCAGAAAGGCGGTAAGGGCGGTTTGGCGATCAGGCATTCAGGGTCTCACTCAACAGGGTCAGCCAACGGTCGGGACCGGTGGCGGTCATGGTGCGGGTGCCGGGGGTGTCGGTGGCGGCGAATTCCAGCGACAGGGCGTTCTCGGGGGTCAGATCGCCCAGACGGTCGGGCCATTCAACCAGACAGATTGCGTCCGAAAAGGCGTCGATCAAGCCCAGTTCTTCGACCTCGTCGGGATGGGTCAGGCGATACAGATCGGCATGCCAGATCTCGCCGTGCCCATCGTCATAGGTCTGGACCAGGGTGAAGGTGGGTGAAGGCACGTCTTCGTGCAGCCCGGCGGCGGCTAGGCGGGCCTGGATCAGGCTGCGGGCGAAATGGGTTTTTCCGGCGCCAATCGGGCCTGACAGCAAGATCACATCGCCGGGCGACAGGCGCGGCGCAAGGGCGCGCGCGAAGGCCGTCGTATCATCGGGCGAGGGAAAGCTGTGGCGTGTGGTCATGGGGGGAGTTTTACTGCTCCCACCCGGACCCGCAAGTCAGATCAGGCTTTGACGGCCAGAAGGGGGCGGTTCTCTTCGGGGACTGTGTCGAGCACACGGAAGGCCGCCATGGTCGCGCCACGGGTCATGGGGGCAAAGCGACAGTCCAGCGCGCGGCCATCTTTCAGCGGCACCATGGCGGTCCATTCGCTGCGTTCGCCTTGGTGGGCGACGAATTTGCGCAGGCGGTCCCAGACCGGGGTGGGCGCGCTTTGACGTTGCCAGATGGTTGTGGCGTCGGTGACGGTCACATCTTCGATCATCGTGGTCGGATCGTCGCCCCACAGGTCGCCATAGGCGGCGTTGGACATGGCCAGCACGCCTGATCCGGGGCGGAACACGGCGACGGCTTCTTCCATGCAATCCATGGCGGATTGGCCCATTTCCAGTTCGCTGCGGAACCGGCGGGTCAGAGAGATTTCGGCGGTGATGTCTTCGAACAGGAAGGCCACGGCGCCATCGGGGTGCGGGCGACCGGTCACGCGATAGGTCTGGCCGGTGGGCAGGGCCCAGGTTTCCTCATAGGTGCCATCGACGGCCTGGACTTCCAGTTCCGACATCTGCTGGCGCCAGGATTTGTAATCCTTGGGTTCCGACATCATGCGTTTTTCACGCATCCGGTCGAGGAATGCGAACAGCGACGGTTTGCCGACAAGAAACTGGATCGGCAGGGCGGTCAGGTCGTTCAGGGCCGGGTTGAACAGCGCCAGTTTCCGTTCGCGGTCAAAGATGGCCAGGCCGATGGGCAGGTGGGCAAAAGTTTTGGTCAGGGTCATGACGAATTCCGACAGAGCGGTTTCGGCGCGCACAACCTTGTCGGCGGGGGTGGCTGTGAACAGGGTCTCGTCCCCCAGAACGGCCTGGTTAATTTCGAACCAATGGCGTTGATCGTCATCGGGCAGCGACAGGGCCACGCGGCGGATGTCGCGCGGACTGTCATTTTCGACGGCCTCAAGGCGGGGGTGTTCAAACAGCGGGCGCGGCGGCCAGGGCGGCACATTGCCGGTGGGGTCCATGCTTTCGGCCACATCCAGATAGGCGCGGTTGGCCCAGGTGACGATGCCTTGGTTATCCTCGCGCCAGACCAGGTAAGGAACGTGTTCTGCGGTGGCGCGCAGGGTGTCCAGTTCGTGACGCATGGCGGACAGCGAATGGCGATCCAGTTCGATCTGTCCATCTGCGCTTTCGACGTCAACCAAGGCGATGCGCGCAACACCTCCGTGCCATTCGGCATCAATGCGGCTGGTACCATCGATCGAGGTGCAGCTCATCTCGCCCAGATCGGCGAGATCCTGCATCCAGTCGGACAGGCCGGGAAAGCGCGGGTGCAGCAGCCCGGTCAGATGTGTCCATTCGGTTCCCGACCGCGGCCCCGAGGACAGCAGATTGTGAGCCTCTTTGCTGGCATCAATCAGAGTTTCGCCTTCGAACAGAAAGGTCACGTCGTTTTCTTCGCGTTCCTTGAAGTGACGAAGGCTGTGTCGCCGCCCCGGTGACAGCATCGCGAAGGCCATCAAGGTGGCCATTGCGATGACAAAAGCGGTGGCGACAAGGGCAAGGGCCAGTAGGGTATTGAACATGGGACTATCCCCGAGAATCATGGTTGGTGCCCAATGACCCTAGGGTTGAGATGGTTAACGAGGCTTTAACGCCAACGATGTTCTTGTTGTGTTCCAGACGCTTACGCGGTGAAGGGGGTATTTTCACCCAGCACGGGGGTGCGATCCTGCGCTTCGATCCCCTCAGCGGATCGCGACCAGGTCACCTGCGCAATGGCGCCGGATTTCATGCCAGGGCGGGTGCGGCCGGTATAAGGTTCGGCACCGTTGGCAAAGCTCAGCTCGGCCCCGGTGCGTTCCAAGAGGGTCTTGGCAATGAACAGGCCCAGGCCCATGCCCTCGTATTCCGGGCGTTCGCTTTTGTCCTGGATGGATTTGCGACGACGCAGAAAAGGATCACCGATGCGGCCGATCACTTGCGGGGCATATCCGCGCCCGTCATCAATGATGCGAATTGTGATCGTGTCCTTGGTCCAGGCGGTTTCGACCCAGACCGATGACGCCGCGAAATCCACCGCGTTCTGGATCAGATTGCGCAAGCCGTGCACGATTTCGGGGCGGCGCAGGATCATTGGCTCGTCCCCCTCATCGACGGTTTCCAGCACGATGTCCTTGCCGCGCTCCATGTGCGGCTCGGCGGCCTCTTCGATGACGGCGGACAGGGGCGCCTGGCGCAGGTGCAGGTCATCTTTGCCCGCGCGCCCCATGGATTGCAGGATATCGCGACACCGGTCGGCCTGTTCGCTGATCAGGCGGGCGTCGTCGTGCAGCTCGCCTTCCAGCTCTTCGGCCAATTCACCGGCGACCAGTTTGATGGTGGCCAGTGGCGTGCCCAATTCGTGCGCATAGGCGGCAACCACCCCGCCCAGATCGGTCAGTTTCTGTTCCCGCGCCAATGCCATTTGTGTGGCCAGCAGGGCCTGAGACATCGACTGCATTTCGGTTGATACGCGGCGGGTATACAGCGCAATAAAGCCCACAGCGATGACCAGCGCGACCCAATAGCCCAGCAAAAAGACCTCAGGCACGCGCAGGGCGATGCCCATGGTGTTGCGCAGGGGGATATGTTGCAGGGCGATAAAGGTGACCAACAGGATCGTGACCGTGCCGACAATCACCGTGGCCCGCATTGACAGGGCCATGGCGGCAACCGTCACCGGAACGATGATCAGCATCGCAAAGGGGTTGTGCAGCCCTCCGGTCAGGAACAGCAGCAACACCAGCTGGCCGGTGTCAAACAGCAACATCAAAATGGCTTGGCGTTCGTTCAGGCGCGTATCCTGGGGATAGACGAACAGCGAGATCAAGTTGGCCGTTACCGCCAGGCCAATGACAAAGCCGATCAATCCCAGGTCAACATCCAGCGAAAACGCCCACTGTGCCACGGTCATGGCCGTGAACTGGCCAGCAATTGCCACCCAGCGCAGCGTGATCAGCGTGCGCAGGCGAATCCAGCTGTTTGGCGGGTTCTCCTGGAACAGCGATGCGGTCAGGTCATTCATGGGGTGCCGGGGTCATGGGGAAAAAGTGATGCGTCATCCTGTTCCCTTGTTAATCATCTGCGTGTATCGGATCAATGGCATCTGAAACGCTTTGGAGGTCATGCTGATGATCCGTAACATTGCCATCGCTGCTGTCGTAGCTATTGCCGCCCTGCTGGGGATCACCTGGTTCATCTCAGGTGGGCAGGACGATCGATTTTCCGGGTGCGGCGGATCGGTCATCGGAACCGGTGCGGCGTCAATCGGCGGGCCGTTCGAAGGGATTGATGAGAATGGCAATCCTGTCACCGATGCCGATATCATCACCAAGCCGACGCTGCTGTATTTCGGATACACGTTCTGCCCCGATGTTTGCCCGCTGGACAATGCGCGCAACGCCGAAGCGTTGGATCTGTTGCAAGCGCGTGGCTATGACGCGCATATGGCGATGTATTCCATTGACCCTGAACGCGATGTGCCCGAGCGCCTGAAGGATTTCACCGATTTCCTGCATCCTGACATGATCGGTATCACCGGCACGCCCGAACAGCTGAAGGCGGCCAGCCAGGCTTATAAGTCCTATTATCGCAAGGAAGAAGACGGCGATCCGGAATACTATCTGGTCGACCATTCGACCTTTACCTATCTGGTGCTGCCTGACTATGGATTCGTCGAGTTCTTCAAGCGCGATGACACGCCACAGGAGATGGCGGATCGCGCGGGCTGTTTCATTGATGCCGCACAATAGGATTTCCACCTGACGTTACGTCGCGTTGCAAATTGACCATATGCTTAGGAAAGCATAGGTTTATCTGAATATGCGAACAGGCCTTGGGGGAACAGCATGTCGGACCGCGAGCTGGAAGACATCGGTGAAGATAAAACTCTGCTTCTGGTGGATGATGACGAACCATTTCTGCGCCGTCTGGCGCGTGCAATGGAAAAACGCGGGTTTGAAGTTGAGACTTCGGAATCCGTGGCTGGGGGCAAGGCGATTTCGACTGCCCGCCCACCGGCATATGCGGTAATTGACCTGCGGCTTGAAGATGGCAATGGTTTGGATGTGGTCGAAGTCCTGCGCGAAAAACGCCCGGACAGCCGGATCGTCGTGTTGACCGGCTATGGTGCGATTGCCACCGCGGTGGCGGCGGTCAAGGCGGGCGCGACGGATTACCTGTCCAAGCCTGCTGACGCCAATGACATCATGAACGCGCTTCTGGCGAAGGGGGATGAGCTTCCTCCCCCGCCCGAAAACCCGATGTCCGCCGACCGCGTGCGGTGGGAACATATCCAGCGGGTTTATGAGCTGTGCGACCGTAATGTCAGCGAAACCGCGCGACGCCTGAACATGCATCGCCGGACGCTGCAACGTATCCTGGCCAAACGCTCGCCGCGCTGACCATGCGCGGCGCTGCCGTTTTCTGTCTGGCTCTGGCGGCATGTGGCCCAGCCCTGCCGCCTGAACCCTCGGTGCAGTTGGCGCCTGATGCGCAAGGCATCGAAATCCGCCCCACAGGGCTTCGGATCGACTTTGGTCGGTCACCCGGTGGCGTGGAAACCACGCTGGACCGCGAATTGGGACCGCATCAGGATATGGGGCTGCAAGGCTGCCCGACGCAGATCGCCGAACAAATGCGCTGGGCCGACCTGATCCTGGCCTTCACAGACGAACGCTTTGTCGGATGGCGCCAGGGCGACGCGGCGCAGGGTCTTGTCTGCAACAGCTGAGACTGCCCCACCCCAACGGCACATTCAAACGTGGCAGGTCCGCTTCGCGCGGCAGGTTGGGTTTCGGCCACTCCGTGCGGCTGGCGATGAACAGTGATTTTGCAATGATCTGAAACATGGGCTTGATCCTTGTTGCTGTGTTGATCCCATGTGGTCTTGTTTCGCCGGTAAAATCCAATCAGTATGACTTAGAACATGTAAGGTGGGCTAACATATGGATTGGCGCGATATCCCTTCTCTTGCGGCCCTCAGGGCGTTTGAGGCCATGGGTCGGCTGGGCGGTTTCAGCGCGGCTGCGCGCGAATTGAACGTGACCCATGCGGCGATTGCGCAACACGTGCGCGGATTGGAATCCGAGTTTGGTCAGGAGCTGGTGTTTCGCCAGGGACCCGGCATGGCCCTGACCGACGCCGGGCTGCGCCTGACTGTGGCGCTGTCCGAAGGGTTCGGTGTCATTGCCAGCGGCGTACGGGACCTGCGCGACGATGCCGACAGCCGCCCGTTGCAGGTGACCCTGACCCCCAGCTTTGCGGAAAACTGGCTGATGCCCCGATTGGGAAAATTCTGGGCGGCCCACCCGGATATCCCAGTAGCCCTGGTGCCCAGCCAAGAGGTCACCGATCTGCGGCGCGACGGGTTCGATCTGGGCCTGCGGTTTGGCGCGGGTGACTGGCCGGGGACCGAGGTGCAGATGCTGGCACCTGCCCATTTTGTCATCGTCGGCACCCCCGATCTGGTGCGCGGTGTGCCGCGTGATGATCTTCAGGCACTGGCCAGCCTACCGTGGATGAAAGAGGCGGGATGGCGCGAACAGGAACTGTGGGCGTCCGAGGTCGGGCTGGACATGAGCCAGTTGGATGTGACGGAATTTCCGATTAATACCATGGTGTTATCCGCCGTCCGCGCCGGGCTGGGTGTGGCGTTGCAGGGACGGGCTTTGGTTGAGAATGACCTGGCATCCGGTGCGCTTGTCGCGCTGCATGAAACGCATAACACCGATTTGGGGTATCACATCGTCACACGTCCCGCGGCCATGACAGGTCGGGTGAAGACCTTTGTCAGCTGGTTGAAAAGCGTGGCCTAGAGATCATACCGTTTGCTGATTTTGCCGACCTGCCGCCCGTCACTCAGCTGGGCTTGGGGGTCGGTGCGATAGGTCTCGAACCCTCGGCTCTGATAATAGGTCAGCCCGCTTTCATTGTCGGCACGAATGGTCGCGTCAATCCAAGCATAACCCAGATCGCGGGTCGCTTTGCGAGTTGCCTCGAACAGCTGACTGCCAATGCCGATCCCGGTTGTCCCCGACCGCACAAAGCTGGCGATCTGGGCGACATCAGGGCCAAGTGTCGGGTGGGGATCAACCCACTGAAACCCAACCATCTGACCGGCCTCAGTTCGGGCGACAAAGCCCAGACCGCGGGGGCCGGCCGTGTCCATCCAGTCCTGGATGTCGTGCGATGTCAGGGGGTCCAGAAAGGCCGTTGTGCCGCCAATGGCGATGATCTGGTTCAACAGGTCGGCCATATCGCGCGCGTCGGCGGGGCAGGCGCGCGCGATATGCAGGGGTGTCATAGCTGGGCCAACAGAGCGGTGTGGCGCGCGGTAAAGTCTTGGCGAACTTCGACCGGCGGGCGCAGGGCGATCTCTAACCCCTTGATGATGTCCGGGTTCGGGGTGCCAAAGAACTTGTTGCTTTCGGCCACATCAAAGCCAGCGATCTGGGTGGCCTCAAGCCAGGCAGATATGCGATCCGCCTTCTTGATCGCCTTTTTCACCGTCACGGGAAGCTGTGCAGGCAGGCCGAACCGAATGTGGATGGCAGCCATCAAACGGTCATCCAGCACCCCATAGCTGGGGCCGACGGCGGCTTTTACGGGCGAAATCATATCACCAATCACGTATTCGGGCGCGTCATGCAGCAGCGCGGCCAGACGCCATTTCACCGGTGCCTTGGGGGTCATGCGGCCATAGATTTCTTCGACCAACAGCGAATGTTCGGCCACCGAATAGGCAAAATCACCCGATGTTTGCCCATTCCAACGGGCGACGAAGGCCAGACCGTGGGCGATGTCTTCGATTTCGATGTCCACCGGTGTCGGGTCCAGCAGGTCCAGCCTGCGACCCGAAAGCATCCGTTGCCAGGCGCGTGCGGGTTGCGTCATTTCAGTTCCAGGTCTGATTTGAATTGCGACACATAACGCCCCATGCGCCGATAGTCGATCGCGTGCAGCAGATAGAGCGCCGTCCAGGTCCAGGGACGGTGTCCCATCGTCGGACGCGCGGGCATCTGGGCCGCAAGGTCGGGAAAAAGTTCGCTCAGGTGATCTGTGTAAATCGCCACATGGCGCGCGGAATAGAGCCCATTGGCGTCACGCCAAGGTTTTCGCGAGCTCATGAAATGCACCAGGCAGGGGTCTATGAAATGCGCGAAAAAGAAGAAGCGGTGGAAGCTGGGCCAGTTCCAGACCGGCCCAAGTTCGGCCCAATTGTCATGCAGCGCCAGGTTCAGCGCGCTTTGGTCGTGCTTGCGGCGCATCGTTTCATTGTCGGTACGGGCGAAATCCATCGTCTTACGTTCAATGTCCTGGGCCAAATATTCGGCGACGTCGATCAGCATGACGCCTGAATTGAAATAAGGTGCCGGACCCAGGCCAGCGGCTTTGTATTCGGGTTGGTGGCGTGCCGGTTTGCGCATTTGCGAATTGTTGCGCACGGCGGCAACCGGTCGCCCACCCAGGTCCAGCGCCAAAAGCGCCGGGATGTCGCCACGCTGATAGAGGATGTCCGAGTCCAGATAGAGAATGCGGTCATAATCTTGCGCAAGCAGGCGGGGGGCAACGACCCGTTGATAGGCGGCCAGGGTGATTTTTTTGTCCGTCGCCAGGGCCAGCCAATCCTCGGGCATATCGAACCGTAACATACGCAGTCCCAGGGCCTCGCAGAGCGGGATTTGCGGCAGATCCTGATTGGACAAGATGCAAATATCAAAGCTGCGGTCGGGGAAAGCATCAGCGATCTGTCGGGCCAGCAGGGTTGCGAAGGGAAAATATCCGGTATCGCAGGCCATCAGCACGCAGGTGCGGTGACTGGCAGGACGATTTGATGTCATCTCGGTCATGGTGCGGACCCTTGGGCTAAGTTCTGAACCAGTGCGTTTGCTTCCTAGCAAGAGGCATTGTTGGCGTCCACAATGATGATAGGTCGAAAAGCCGCCATTCAGCCTGCGGGCATGGGGTACAATCCCCCGGCTGTCATTGCCTGTTAACCTCGGGGGTGCTAAGGCCCCTGCAACTTATTCACAGTGATGGAGCGCCCTGTGACCCAGGATTATATCGTCAAAGACATCTCGCTGGCCGAATTTGGCCGCAAGGAACTGGATATTGCTGAAACCGAAATGCCGGGCCTGATGGCGCTGCGTGCGGAATACGGTGAAACAAAGCCGCTGGCTGGTGCGCGGATTGTGGGCTCGCTTCACATGACGATCCAGACTGCGGTTCTGATCGAAACGCTGGTCGAGCTGGGCGCCGATGTGCGCTGGGCGTCGTGCAATATCTTTTCAACCCAAGACCACGCGGCAGCGGCGATTGCGGCCGGGAATATCCCGGTTTTCGCGATCAAGGGCCAGTCGTTGGAAGAACACTGGGACTATCTCGATCGGTCGTTCATGTTCCCCGAAGGGCCGAACATGATCCTGGACGATGGCGGCGACGCGACGCTGTATGTTCTGCTGGGCGCGCGGGTCGAGGCCGGTGAAACAGACCTGATCGAAACCCCCACCTCGGAAGAGGAAGTCGCGGTGTTTGCCCAGATCAAAAAGCGCATGGCGGCCAGCCCCGGTTGGTTCACCAAAACCCGCGCTGACATCCAGGGCGTGTCGGAAGAAACCACCACTGGCGTGCACCGTCTGTATGAACTGGTGAAACAGGGCCAGCTGCCCTTCCCGGCGATCAATGTGAACGATTCGGTCACCAAGTCGAAGTTCGACAACAAATACGGCTGCAAGGAATCGCTGGTCGATGGCATCCGTCGCGCCACCGATACCATGATGGCCGGCAAGGTTGCGGTTGTCTGTGGGTATGGCGACGTTGGCAAAGGATCCGCCGCATCGCTGCGCGGTGCGGGCGCGCGCGTGAAGGTGACCGAAGTCGACCCGATTTGTGCGCTTCAGGCGGCAATGGACGGGTTCGAGGTTGTGACATTGGAAGACGCTGTTTCGACGGCTGACATTTTCATCACCACCACCGGCAACAAGGACGTGATCCGCATCGAGCATATGCGCGAGATGAAGGATATGGCGATCGTTGGCAACATTGGTCACTTTGACAATGAAATCCAGATCGCCAGCCTGAAGAACCACAAATGGACCAACATCAAGGACCAGGTGGACATGATCGAAATGCCCTCGGGCGCCCGTCTGATCCTGCTGTCCGAAGGTCGTTTGTTGAACCTGGGCAACGCCACGGGCCACCCGTCGTTCGTGATGTCGGCCAGCTTTACCAACCAGGTGCTGGCGCAGATTGAACTGTTCACCAAGGGTGATGACTACAAGAACGACGTCTATATCCTGCCCAAGCATCTGGACGAAAAAGTCGCCCGTCTGCACCTGGATCGGATCGGCGTGAAACTGTCGAAGCTGTCACAGGAACAGGCCGAATATATCGGTGTGACGCCGGAAGGGCCGTTCAAGCCCGAACACTATCGTTATTGATCCGCTCTGATGAGCGATGAAAAGAAACGCCGCCCGTTTTCCAGACGGGCGGCGTTTTTCGTTACTATCGGGTGTTGGCGGGGTTGCCGCCTTTCATCCCTGTCTTATTGATCGTCACCAAAGCCAAAGGTTTCGGTGACGTAATCAATGTCCTTGTCACCACGACCTGACAGGTTGATCAGGATCGATTTGCCCGGGTTCTTGGGGGCTTCGCGCATGGCAAAGGCCACCGCATGGGCGCTTTCCAGTGCGGGAATGATACCTTCGTGACGGGACAATTTATAGAACGCGTCCAGCGCTTCTTTATCATTGGCGGACGTATAGTTTGCCTTGCCGGTGCGATACAGATGCGCGTGTTCCGGGCCGACGCCGGGGTAATCCAGGCCCGATGCCACGGTGTGCACCGGTGCCGGGTCGCCGTTTTCGTCCTTCAGCACCATGGTGCGGAACCCGTGGATGTCGCCATCTTCGCCAAAGGTGATCGTCGCGGCGTGTTCGCCCAGTTTTGACGAGGTGCCCATGGCTTCAACCCCATACAGCGACACGGATTCGTCGTCGATAAAGCCTGAAAACAGGCCCATCGCGTTAGAGCCACCGCCAACACATGCGGCAACCATGTCGGGCAGATCGCCGGTCATGTCAAAGAACTGTTCGCGGGCTTCGACGCCGACAATGTGCTGGAAATCGCGCACGATCAGCGGAAAGGGGTGCGGCCCCACGACCGACCCAATGGCGAACAATGCGGTGTCGGCCTGTTCTATATAGCTGCCAAAAGCGCTGTCCACGGCTTCTTTCAGCGACCGGCCTCCAAAGCCGACGGGCACAACGGTTGCGCCCAGCAATTTCATGCGGGTGACGTTCGGGGCCTCTTTCGCGATGTCGATTTCACCCATGTGGATTTCGCATTCCAGCCCGAAATAGGCGGCGGCGGTGGCCAAAGCCACGCCATGCTGACCCGCGCCGGTTTCGGCCATCAGCTTTGTCTTGCCCATGAACTTGGCCAACAGGCCTTCGCCCATGCAGTGGTTCAGCTTGTGCGCGCCAGTGTGGTTCAGATCTTCGCGCTTGGCATAAATCTGGGCGCCGCCGCACATGTCGGACAGGTTTTTCAGGTATGAAATCGGCGTCGGGCGCCCCTGGAAATGCTTACGGATCTGGCGCAACTCGGCGATGAAATCGGCGGATTTCGAGATCCGATCATAGGCCTCGCAAATTTCCTTGAAATGCGGTTCCAACGGCGGGGGCAACATCGCGCCGCCGTATTCACCAAAGAAACCGTCCCGGTTCGGAGTGCTTTTCAGATAGCTCATGCCTTGTCATCCCTCGCTGTCATTGTCGCAAGTGATCTGACAGGGAAAACGTCAATGGCTCAAGGGAAAAGACGACCAAACAGTCGAGGATGCGGCCGGATGCGTCACCCGGCCGCATAAATCTTACGAGGGGATGCGCAGCACCTGGCCCGGATAAATCTTGTCGGGGTCCGACAGCATCGGCTTGTTGGCCTCGAAGATCTCCATGTACCGGGCGCCTGATCCCAGCGCTTTGGCCGACACGGCCCAGAGCGTGTCGCCCTTTTCGACCGTGTGGAATACCGTGGCGGTTTCCAGGTCGCTTTCGACTTCGGCCACACCTTCGACGTTGCCGACGGCCAGAATGACCTTTTCGCGATCTTCTTCGCTCAGGTTCGCGCCGCCAGCGATGGTGACTTTTTCACCCTCGACCTTGATCTCCAGATCAGAGGTGTCGATGCCCAGATCGGCGACTTCGGTGGTCAGCGCCTCGGGCGTTGCCTCGTCATCCCCACCAAACAGCGTTTTACCGGCGCCTTTTACAAAATTCCACAGACCCATAATAATCTCCATGCACAGGATTAGTGTTCCCATACACCCTGCGCGAAACAGCTACGTTTTGGTAGGGGGAAAGGTGCGCCAATGTTTTCCTTTGTTCCACATCGTTTTCGCCCTAACCTGCGCAAGGTGAGGGGCCTTGGCCCTGTTTTTTAACTACAGGAGTTTGACATGGGTAAACGTGATGATCTGATCGCCAAATACGCGGATGATCTGAAAAACAAATGTGGGATGACCCCCGATATGGACCTGTTGACCAAGGTCACGATCGGTTGCGGCCCCGCGATTTATAACGACGATGCGTCGACCGTTGCCGGCAGCCAGGCCAGTGAACTGGAAACCGTGAAAAACAATTTCCTGATCAAGAAACTGGGCCTGACCGATGGCCCGCAGCTGATGGATGCGATCAACGCCGTTATTCAGACCTATGGCCAGAGCGAGCGGAACAAATACCGCGCTGTGGTTTATTACATGCTGACCAAGCACTTCGGAAAAGAATCTGTTTACGGCTGAAAAGTCTCACGAGACATGTGAATTCAGGGGCGCGCCAATGGGTGCGCCCTTTTGTTTGGTTAATACTGAATTAAGTCTAAGCTATTGGGTTTGAATAGTATTTTAGGGAACCAAAGCTTGCGCGGGGCGGTCGCCTTCTCTAGGTTCTTAGGAGAAGACCAGGAAGGTCGGACCTTGAATTTCAGAGACACGTGTGGTGCTGAGGGAGCACGTGGGGTGGAAAGAAGGGGTCCGAGGGGTCGGACCCCTTCTTTTGTTTTTCCAGCCTAAAAAAGCGACAGAACGACACCCGCGACGGTACAACCGCCGGCGGCATATCCGCCGTCGATCAGGATCAGCTGCTTGGGTTTGTTGGAAAACATGACGTTGTTCACGATCCAGGGCGCGGCAATGAACAGGCCCAGACCCAGACCGATTGTAACCCCTTTGCCCAGCGTATCAACTCCGGCCATCTGGAAAATGTGGCGCATCATGCCAGCCACCAATATGGCCATGACAAACGTCACAACATAGGGCGCCGGGTTGCTAGCGTTCGTTGGGCGGCCATCATCCCCCACGGTCATGCCTGTTGCCGCCATCCAGGGTTTTGCCAGTGTCATGTACCAGATCGATCCAAAGACATAAGCGGCCACGGCAGCGGCCAGAACAGAGACGAGTTCCATGTGAATTTCCTTTCCTGTGCGCGATATGGCGCCAGTGTGCGGGAAATATCAGCCTTTGTCGCCCGCCAGCTCCAGGATGATCGTCCATTCCTCGGGCGTGACGGGTTGCACCGACAGGCGCGTGTTGTTGACCAGAACCATGTCGGCCAATCGCGGATCATCCTTGCACATGGCCAAGGTCACAGGCCGGGGCAGGGCGCGCACGGCCTTGATATCGACGCAATCCCAGCGATCATCATCTGTGGTCGAATCAGGGTGACTTTCGGTGATGACCTCGATGATGCCGACGATCTTTTTTTCCTTTTGCGAGTGGTAGAAAAAGCCAAGATC
>Ga0209345_10000599_pt1 | contig 45759 bp, 51 predicted proteins | sample Cruoilmetagenom7_FD_187294 | JGI IMG/M metagenome (GOLD analysis project Ga0209345, IMG submission 187294) | Oil polluted marine microbial communities from Coal Oil Point, Santa Barbara, California, USA - Sample 7 (SPAdes) (version 2) | ecosystem: Environmental > Aquatic > Marine > Oil seeps ...
GGTTACAAAGGGTATAATACTATAAGCAGAGAGATGTTTAGAAGTAAGTATTATGAGAATTTATTAAATGTAAAAGATAAAACATTGTATATGGTTATGTGTGATAATATACTAAGAAATTCTAATGCTTACTATAAGAAAGGATTATTAATATCTAATTTATCACAGAGTAGTATGGTTAAAAAAACTGGAATCTCGTGGACCGATATTAGAACTAAGTGCATTCCTAAATTAGACTCGTTAGGTATTTTGTGTAAGATCGAGTCAAATAACAATTGTAAATATGTTCTAGGAGTTAGAACTGAAGAAGGTAAAGAATTACTATTTATTTATTATTTAATTATACTACATGAAAAGCATATAGAAAAAGTGTTGGAGGAGACAGACTCATTTAATAATCCATATAGAATAGTTAAATTACAAGAAGTAGATTATTATAATAATAGTCTACGAGATAATATAATAGATATTGTTAGTAACGGTGGCAGTAAATATAAATTAATGGAAAAGGTAGAAAATGTCGAAAATAACCTATAATAAAAGTACAGACGAAAAAAAATCGAAAAAACAAATAGAGGCCCGCGTTGAAAAAATTACAAGAGATACTTCTCCTGAAATAGGGTTATCTTTTGCTGAGGTAAAAACTAGAATAGAATCTGTTGTTGAATATGAACGAAATCGAAATAGAGATAAAATAGAAGATTTGACATCTCAAGTTGTAGAATTAGTCGATAGAGTTATGGATCTAGAGAAAGAATTATTGACTAAGAATATAGAGTTATCAAATAAGAAGGAACAGATAGTAATATTGAGTGACGTACTAGAAACCGAAAGAACCAGGTTAGATAGTTTTGCTAAAGGAATAAAAGAGGTTAGTGATAAACCAGAATTTGATAGGCCACAAATAAATGAGTCGGTTTTTATAAATCCTATGGGAGAGGATAATTTTGTAGAATCACATATAATTCCAGAGAAAGTTATAGGTGGTGATGTGGCTACTGATTTAGACAAATTAAGGAAATTAGTAAAGAAAGGGTAGAGGATGCGTGTAGTTAAGTTTGAAGATGTAAGAAGTGTGGAGTTGATGAAGATAGCTAAGTTAACGGCAGAAGTTAAAAAGTTAAATATGGAAATAGATAATTTACGTGCAGAATTACCTCCACGTAATGAGATAGCAGCTGTTATGTGTATAAAAAGACATTATGTCGAAACTGGCGAATGGCGTGTTGTAGAGACTAGTATAGAGAAGTATGTAGAAGAATTGTATAATAGAGGATATTTAGTAATTAAACCTACACAAATTAAAGTAGGGTATTCAGAAGATAAAGAACTTGGTACTAATTTTACTGTACGTATGATATTCGACGAAACTGAAGATGTGGAAGATAAAATATGAAAATAAAATTTGAGAAGCCAGATGGTAGATACTGTAATATGAAAAATTCGGAATGTAAAAAAAATGGGATAGTTTATAAAGATACATATGGTTACATTTGTGCTAGATGCGGAGGTCGTGTATCTAAATGGCTACCAATGTCTATGCTAATTAAAAAGATTTGTGTTTAAGCAATGGGGGTAATATGGAGCAAGGAATTGGGTTAGACATAGGCACTAATATGTTAGTAAGTGCTATGAAAGATGATGAAGGAAACGAAGTCTATAAAAAACAACGTGATAGTTTTTTTAAGATATCACCTAAGTCAGCTGTGAACAGAAAAAGTATAAAGATGTCTTTAGAAGGTCGTAAAGTAAATTTTATTATGGATGGTGATGATTTTGTTATAGTGGGAGAAGATGCTGTTGTGATGGCGAATGAGAGAAACGTGAATACACGCCGACCTATGGCAAAAGGGGTATTATCCCCGAAAGAAAAAGATTCATTACCAATGATAAAATTACTAATACAAAGTTTACTTTTAGATGCTTCACCTGGTCCTCTTGTTTTTTCCATACCAGGTAATCCTGTAGGTGAGAGTTTTGATATCCATTTCCATAGAGAAATGATAAAGACTTTTGTTAAAGAAATGGGTTTTGAATCCTCTGATATAAATGAAAGTTTCGCAATAGTGTTTTCTGAATTACTTGATCATAATTTAAGTGGTCTGTGTATCAGTTTCGGTGCTGGTATGATAAATGCATGTTTATCGTTCGAAGGAGATCCGTTAGTAGAGTTTGCTTTTTGTAGAGGCGGCGATTGGATTGATAAACAAGTAGGAAATGCATTAGATATAAGTTCCTCTATAGTTCAAATAGAGAAAGAACGTGGTGATATAGATTTATATAAACCAGAAGGCAAGATACAAGAAGCAATAAGTGTTTATTATAATGTGTTGATAGAGTATGCAGTAAAAAATATTATATATGAATTGAAAAAAATAAATTTACCACCAGCGGTTGTTAGGGGTGGTTTGCCTGTTGTAATATCTGGTGGTCTTGTATTGGCTAAAGGGTTTAAAAATAAATTTATAGAGGAAGTAGAGAATAATAAATTTCCATTTTCAATAAAAGAAATAAAGGAAGCAAAAGAGCCTATGCTAGCTGTTGCAAGGGGATGTTTACTGGCTGCATCTATATAGGGATAAATTATGTTTGAAAAAATAACACAAAATGCACGAATAAATCAATTAGCATGGGAAACCATAGTGTTGCCTACACTACAACAATTATACACTGCTAGAAGAAGGGTTAACCATATAAGGTTAGAAGCTATTCTAACAATTTTAGGTAGACGAGAGGCTTGGGTTTTTGATAACTATATAAGTAGAGATGACGAAAAGTTAGGTGTAAAAGGATTATTAATTGTATTAAAAGAAAAACGAGAAAACATAAAAGAAGAAAAGGTAGCTGTTAAGTGGTTAAAAAAAGAAATAATAAGAAAAGAAAATGCATTGAATCATAAAGGATAGGAGGAAAGTATGACAAAAGGTACAAAACAATATTTTGAATGTACTTTTGGAAATAAATCTCATATTAGTTTGTTTGGTAAAATAGTTTTGTCACCTTTTATACTAATGATCGGTGGTTTATTTATGATTTTTGATTTTTTATTTGGTAAAAAGGGAGAGGTTAGATGACTTTAAAACAACGTATCTGTGGGTTTATAGGTCATAGAAGTGATGTATTCGAAGCATGGAATGGAGACCGCATAAATAATGTTAGATTTATTTGTAAACGGTGTGGGTATAAAAGCCGTTGGTTTAGAACTAAAGATTGTGACATTGAGCAGGAATCTAAAAAATGTTGTTCTGTTGGTGGGCAGTTTGGAGTTGACGCAGATAAATTAATTTTTTGTGATACATGTAGTAAGAGAGATTTGTGTATTAAGGAAAGGAATTAAATGGTATAGGAGGTAGATATGGGGGATGCTTATTCAGGAGTTGATGGATCTTTGTGGCATCGTAACATCGAAGATAAATTTGAGCAAATACGAACTTTGATATTTGAAGTATTAACTGCAGAGCCTCAGTTAACACTTAGAATGAAGCAAGAGATAGATAAGACTCTAAAGTGTTTTACAATGGATAAATGGATTACAGAAGAAATAGATGGAAAAACTGTAAGGCGTTTAGTGTTTCCTGAGAAACTAATAGCCAAGATTCGAGGGAATGATTAAAATGGATTTTATAATGGAGCGTAAGGATGCGTTTAAAATATTTTAAGTGGGTTGATGATCATATACCAAAGGATGGCGCCTACCATAATGTTATTATTACTGAGGATAGTTTATATGTTGATAATGTGTATTGTTATATCAATGAGGAGCTAGAAAAACGAAGAATCATGCCTATACTATTGAAATACTTTGGTATTGCTTTCTATATGTTAATTATTGTTGGTTTATTTTACATATTTTATACAGGGAGAGGGTAGCATCATGGCAGGTTTTGGAGGTTGGATAGATAAACATCTTGCGCAATGATTTATTGTTTGTTTTATTAAATGCTAAACATCGCTCCCCGTGCGGGGGCGTGGATTGAAACTATTACAAAAAAATAAAAGAATAGGTAAGCCCCTGAAAACCAGTAGTGTGTGGCAGATAGTAGCGACCTATAAAAAGGGGGCTATCTTTGTGGATAAATTAGCAGAAAAAATAGACACATTAACGAAGTTAATATCGGTAAAACACAAAACACCTGTGGCCGAACAAGATTGGATTTATTTAATTCATCATATGCATCAACCTGAAAAAGAGGCGGATATGGAGACTTTGCATCATTGTGAGTTATTTGAAAAAAAGAGCATGAAGGGGAAAAAGTTTACACAAAAACATGTAAAAGAAGGTAAAGTATATCAACATGTTTTAGACTTGAAAAAAGTAAGCGATAGTCCGAAGGTTGTTTATGATCATTTAAATAATGGATTTAAAGTTAAGGTTAGGAAAATAAATAAAAAAGAGTATGCGGTGCTGTCTGGATTAGTCAGTATTAAAAAAACGAAATGGTCAGATCAAGATGCAGGTAAGTTATGTGTGGTATAGTCGCTTGTATTGGTAATTATGAACAAACGGATTTAATAGATAGATTATCTATTATAAAGCATCGTGGACCTGATGATGAACAGTATTTGTTTTTAGATAAGTTTGGGTGTGGTTTTGTTAGACTCAGTATAATAGATGTGGATAATGGTGCGCAGCCAATTACCAATGAGAATAATACAATTATAGTAATGTGTAATGGTGAAATATATAATTATAAGGATTTAACTTTGGAATTGAAAAATAAAGGGCATATATTTAAAACTAGTAGTGATGTAGAAGTACTTATTCATTTGTATGAAGAGTATGGTGTGAAGTGCATAGATTACTTACAAGGTATGTATGCTTTTGTTATATACGATGCCATAGAGTGTAGATTGGTGGTTGGTAGGGATCATATAGGGTTGAAACCATTGTTTTATGAAGTAAGTAAAAATAATATATTTATATCTTCCGAGTTAAAGTGTTTTTGTGGTACGAATGATGATGTTGCTTCTTTGATGGAAAAAAATTTATTTGGTTTTATATTAGATACAGAATCTACGGTGTATGAAAATGTAAAGCAAGTTAAACCAGGATGCGTTTTTTATGTTGATTATCCATTACTTAGTAGAATTAATCATTATGAGGCTAATTATAATATAAAGGAAAGTTCTTTAGAAGATTGTTTGAAAAAAGCAGTGGAAACACATCTATTGAATTCAGATGTGGATGTAGGTATATCCCTTTCCGGTGGAGTTGATTCATCACTAATAGCGGTGCTTTGTAAAGAAGTGAGAGCAGATGTGAATACCTATACTCTTACTACCACACGTGGGTCAGAAGATGCATACTATTCTAGAAAATTGGCTAGAAAATATGGGTTTAACCATACTGAAATCACCATTGATAGTGTACCAGCGATAGACAATAATTTTAATTATGCGTTGGATTATGTATTGTCGGATAGTGGTGTGTTTAACAGTAAAGGTGATATTGTTGTGATGCGCTTCTATGAAAAAGTTGCAAAGTATGTTAAAGTAATGTTGTCTGGTGATGGTGGCGATGAATTATTTGGTGGGTATTGGATGCACGAAAAACCTTTAGGGTTTAAGGATAAGTTATTATTAAATTGTTTTGATGACACGTTTAAGTGCTGGTTAGATCGTAAGTTTCCAGAAAACAATGAGTGCGTTGGTGCAAAAAGTGTGTTAGATATATTGTTTACTTCAGCATTACCAAATTATCATTTGTGGACTCTTGATAGAAGTTCTATGAGATATGGAGTGGAAGCTAGGGTTCCTTATTTAGATGTAAATGTAATGTATAATGTATTGAATAAAGAGAGTAGAATTGGTAAAAAATTATTAAACTCTATGTATCTAAAGTACTTACCAGATTACATAGTGAATAGAAGTAAAGTAGGTTTTTGTGACGCTTTGGGGTAGGGGGTAGAAAAAGATGGGTATTAACTGGAATAAGTATAAACACTTTGAAAGATACGAGTTTGATGATCCAGATGTTCCAGGATCGGGTGATAGGATAAATGAACAAACAATAATATTACTACATAAAATTCGTGTTGACCATGGTATGCCAATCATTACACATAATAAGTATGGATTACGTGGTTGTGTTTGTGTAAAAGAAGAGGGGCACTCAAGCAGATCAGAACACTATATAAGTAACGGAGCTTCTGCGGTTGATTTTCATTTTAAAACGAATATGAATGCTAGGGAGCAAGTAAAAATAATTTTAGAGTCAGGGTTTAGGGGTATTGGAGTATATTATGATTGGACTTGGCCTAGAATTGGTAAGTTGTCTGTAGGTTTTCATGTAGATTTACGAAAAAGTAGATACGCTATATGGAAGCGCGATAAGGGAAAGTATGTTTATTTTTTAAAATAATGGGGGGTATTAAAGAAAATGGAAGAAAGAATTATTGGAGTATGTAAGTGGTTTTCACCAGAGCGGGGTTATGGCTTTGTTATAAGAGAGGATGATCCAGGAAGTGAATACTTTATACATTATTCATCTATCGAAATGGATGGGTATAAAACGTTAAAAGCAGGACAGAAAGTAAGTTTCATATTAGTGGATACTGATAAAGGAATTCAGGCAAAAGAAGTTAAGGCAGAGGGTATCTAAATGCTGCTTCAAGAGGCTATTATAGAAAAAGAATTTATAAGGGATAGAATAGACATCATTATGGAAGTTATTTTAGAACACGGTGATGAGATACTTGGAAGTGACTTAGACACTTTAAAAGATCTATATGATAAGTACCAGTTATTTTGCATAGCGATAGATAGAGCTTTTCATACTACTGAATTGGATTATGAAGGAAAGAAATTAACTATTGCTGATGGAGTTGTATTAAAAAATGTACTACAAATTAAAATCGAGGATAAGAAAAAATTATTGATTAAAATCGAGAATAAGCAAAAATCATTGGTGCATTCAAATGATGTTGATTTAAGAAAAGAGCTTAATGATTTGTGTACTGATTATAAAATACTAGATATGGCTATACAACGTACGTCATGGATTGTTGAGGTTTAATGTTTATGATATTTAAATATTTTGTGTCTTTTGACGAAGAGGGAATAGATTGTTTTTGTACACACCGCTGTGAGAAGGGCAAAGACTGTGATGAGTATATTTTAAAATTAATAAAAATTGGAGATGATAATTTAGGTGAAGAACTGAATGAGTTAGAGTCCCAAATTAAAAAATTTAAAACAGAGGTTGAGAAAACGGTAAAGGAGATGAAAAAAATAAAAAGATTTTTATAGGGGGTGGTTATGTTAATAGGTATTGTGGGTAAAGCACAATCAGGAAAAGACACTGTAGCTGCATTAATGAAAGATATGTTTTTAGAACAGCATAGCATGAATTTTGAACTCGTGGCATTTGCTGATTACCTGAAGGAGTTATGTACTAAGTATTTTAATTTAACATATGAGCAGGTGTATGGGGATAAAAAAGAATGGTATGATGTAGATCGTCCTAAGGTGGACGGTAGTTGTTGGAATGCTCGTGAGATAATGCAGTTTGTAGGGGAGTCTGTTCGTAGCGTAGATCGTAATTTTTGGGTAAAGGAATTAAATAGACGAATAAAAGGGTATGACAATGTTATTCTAACCGATGTTAGGCATTTAAATGAGTTTAAGTATGTGAAGAATAACGATGGGTACGTGTTGAATATTCAAAGAGAGAATAGAAAGAAAATAGAGACTAATACTCATATTTCTGAAGTATCTTTGGATAGATATGAAAGTGATAGTTATGATTTTGTTATTGTAAATTCGTATACTATGAATGAGTTAAAAATAGTCGTCGAATCAACTGTTGATATGATTATAAAATTAGAAATACTAAAAAAAACTTGGGGGTGTTAAGAATGGCAACAAAAGGTAAAGATATAACAATTAAAATAGCTAGTGATGATGTAGTAGGATCTGAAATAATGAAAAGTGGTAGTTACAAATACGCGTCTCTAACTGCTAAACCATCAGATAATCAGTATATACGTGTTTCATTTGAATGGAAGGATAATAATGTTCCTGATACTGTTTTAGACATAATGAAATTAATAACAGCAAGTGAAGTGATAGGGGAGTCTGATGAATACAAAGAAGTGAGTAAACGAATGGATTCTGTCAAGGATAATGAATAATGGCGATACCTATTGAAGAGTTTATAACCCCTAGATTTATTCGTTACCAAACTAGGTATCCACTTAGTTATAATGAGCAGGATAGGTATGTTAGGTATGGTGGGGCTAATACTAGACATTGGCGTATAGAGCCCCAAGAAGGGTATAATGCAAATAACCCTTCTATCACACCTGTACGTGTTAATTTAAATGTTAGTAAGTTATCATTTAGGCCTAGATAGTTATAAGGAAAAGGAGAATTACATAATGGTAGACAGGATGAAAATATTTAAACATGAGTTGGATTTAATAATGGATGATGAAGTAAAGGAATTTACGATAGCTTGTATGAAAGAAGCACCTGAGTATGTGTTTATTGATTGTCCTTCTAGTTCTACAGGGAAGTACCATCCAACTTCTGAATTAGGGGGGGATGGTAATATTCTTCATTCTAAAAGAGTGTTTGCTGTAGCTTATGAATTGTGTAGAGGTTTGGATTGTGAAGAAAATAGGGATGCTATTATAGCGGCAGCTTTATTGCATGATTTGGCAAAGCAGGGATTGAAGAAAACTGGGCATACTATTAAAAGCCATCCACAAGTAATGGCTAAACTTATAGGCGATGTGTATAATAATGAATTTAAAGGTAAAATAGAAGCGAACAAGGCAAATATAATTTATTGGGCAGTTTTTTACCATTATGGTCCGTGGAGTCAGGCAAAGGATAAAAAACCTTTGTGTGAATATACACCAGAGCAACTATGTGTTTATGTTAGTGATTATGTTGCGAGCAAAAGATTTATACATGTACAGATATAACTATTTAAATTTTTAAAGAAGTGAGGAAATAGAAATATGGCTGAAATTGCACCTGGATCAGCTGATAGAAGGTATGATCCAGAAATAGGATTAAGAAAGCATAGGGAACGGATACATAGGGATTCAAAGAGATCTGATGAAAAAAATCTACCATTTACATTTTCTAAACCTAAGAGGGGCAATCCTTCTAATACGTTGTATGAATGTGAGGAGTGTGGGTCTCAATTTTTTGGTGGAAAAAATACATTTATGATAATATGTACAACTTGTAAAGATGTACGAAAGGTAGTAAAAGTATAGATGTGGTATGTATGGACTATCGTTACTAAACGTATGAAGGATGTGTGTGTTTATTTAGATGGGTTATCTTTTGTTGGTGCTTATTTGTACCCAACTATAGATAAAAAAACAGAAAGAAAAGGTAAAGAACCACTTACTAGAAAAGTACCTGTATATGGTAATTACATATTCATTAAATACGATAGAACTGAAGACAAGGATTGTGTATTAAATAGGTGTAAATGGTTGGTTGGCTATGTGGGTCTGTGCACTGATAAAGAGATGAAGATGGTTAGAAAGGTAGTTAATTATGATTATGGTGATCTATTTAAAGATGATTATATATCGGTGGGGTCCCACGTTAAATTTATAACTACAGTATTTAGTGGTTTTTCAGCTATTGTAATGAATATGGATGGTGATGTTGTTACCGTTAGTATTAGATTGTTTGGAGCTGATAACTTAATAAAGTGTAATATGGATGATATAGTACTATTATAGGGGTGAAAGTATGTCAGGAAAAAAAGGAAGACCGTGTGGGTACAAATTAAGTAGTGTGTCTAAAGAGAAAATAAGACAGAAACGTATTGGTACAGAGCATTCAAATGAAACTAAAGAAAAGATTTCTAGATCGTTAACTTTATATTTTAAGAAGAAAAGATCTATATATAATGATATGTATAGAGAATATAAAGAAATGGGAGTGCTGGATTGGTTAGAATTACATAAGGATGAAATAAACAATATGGATGATGTGCTGACTGCTAAAAGGGCAAGGTACGTTAATCAACGAGAAGTATCTTATAATAATTCCATTGAAATGTTTGGACATTCCGTTACGCCTGAATTTATTTTATTGGTTAAGGAGCGTATAAAATTAGAGAGTGAAAAGTGTGTGAAAGTGAGAGGTGGTAATGAGTGTTAAGCGGGGTAGAGGTCGGCCTAAAAAAGTAGATTTTAAAGAACTTTTAGATAAGGTATTACCAGTTTCGGATCTTTTTTCTGACGATGAAATTATAGTATACAATGGTTTGATGGATGTTTATTTACAGGATTTCACTACTACTGAATTAAGCGCTAATGATATAGATGATGTGATGACAATAGCAACGAATAAAATATTCGAAAGAAGATTGCTAAAAGATAGTAAAGAGAATCCTAATCAGCAAATCTCTATTGCTACTGCTATTGATAAGCTGCGAGGTCAGACCAATAAGTTAAAAGAGAATTTAGCCAGTAGACGAAAAGATCGTATTGATCCTAAACGAACTACTGGGTTGAGCATCGTAGATCTTGTGGTTGAGTTTAGTGAACGTAAAAGTGAGGTACATAAAGATAAATTAAAAAAGTTGTCACAATTAAAAAAGGAAGAAGATGAAGTAAAAAAGTCTGAACTTCTTATTGGTAATAAGAACGATGCCGATGCTAATTTAATTGGTAAGTAGAATATTTAGTAGTGGGTAGGGCTAATGAGTAGAAAAATAGATTTAATTGAGGGGTTATGGATAGCTTTGATAATGTAGATGTTATAATGGATGCTGGTAGTGATCTAATAGCTCTTTATTTAGAGGATCCTGTATTAGCAGCTTATGACCTATTGGGGGTTGATTTAGACGCTATACAAAGAGTTATTCTGCGTGATATGTGGTCTAAAAATTATGTTATTAGTGTGGCAGGTCGAGGTGCTGGTAAAAGTTTTTTGCTTGGAGTTAATGCGGCATTACATGCATTGTTGTATCCTGGGTACAGAGTCGGGTTGCTAGGTCCAAGTTTTAGACAGGCTAAAATGATATTTGCTGAAATAGAAAGGTTGTATATGGGGTCTAGTATTTTAAGAGAGGCTTGTGCGCAAAAACCTATAAAAGGTGCTGACAAATACCATTTACAGTTTAAAGGAACTAATACAACGTTTGGAAGCACTATCGAAGCTCTACCACTGGGAGTCGATGGGGGGAAGATCCGAGGTTCTCGATTTTATTTAATAGAGATTGATGAATTAGCGCAGGTGCCACCTGTTATTATTGAAAGAGTTTTAAGACCTATGGGGGCTGTTGTATTAAATCCTATGAAACGAGTGCGATATTTAGAGAAAATGAATGAACTTCTTAAACAGGGTTTAATTTCAGAAGATGATATAGAAGGACAGGCCGCAAATAAAATTATAATGACATCATCTGGTTATTTTAAATTTAATCATATGTGGAAAAGAATGTGTGCATATTGGCAAGCTATTAGAGAGGAAGAAGGTGGCGCAGATAAGTATGCAGTACATCAAGTACCTTATCAGTTGTTATCAGAGGGATTTTTAGAGATGGATAACATCCTTACTTCTAAACGTGATATGTCTTCTTTAGAATTTAGTATGGAGTATGAGGCTGTCATGGTTTCGGATAGTGACGGGTTTTTTAAAGCATCTCTTTTAGAAAAGTGTTCTGTAGACAGCGATTTTTCTGTGGAGATGGTTGGAGCTGGTGACGCTTCCTATATTCTAGGTATTGATCCTTCTCAGGGAAAGGGTGCAAGATGTGGTATCATTATAGTTAAATTAACCGAACCAGCTGGTATTGTTTATGTAGGTGCTTTGAAAAATCTTTCTATACCTAGGACTGCACGTAAGATACAGGATTTAACGCATAAATATAATATTGTTAGAATATGTATGGATTCTCAAGGTGGTGGTATTCCTATAAAGGATTTATTGGAAGAAGGGTATGGTGATAGAACTCCTATATTGGATATAGACGATAAAGAGAATTTTGGTAAGAGCGGTAAACGTATATTAGAGATGGTGAATCCAGCTCCTTCATGGATTTCAACAGCTAATTTTAATTTACTTTCTTTGTTAGAAAATAGGAGATTATTATTTCCATTTATGCCATATATTACATCTGGTTTAGAAGACGAAGTATACAATGATATTAAACTATTAAAATCACAATTATTGAATATAGTAGTTTCAGAAACAACTTCAGGTGTTAGACATTTTGATACACCTAAGAAAGGCCAAAACAAAGATTTGTATTCCGCTTTAGTTTTAGCTGGTCATGGGGTGATTCAGTTAGGTAAAGAGTCGTTAGAAACAATTGTTAATATAGAGACGACAGGACTAATTCGTAAGCATACACCAGGTGCTAGTTTTAATGAGGCTGGGGATGGAATTGTACCTATAAATTATTTTAATTCAGCTGTTTTACAGCCTATTAATAAGCGGTAATAAACTAACTGTTCTAATATATAGATAGGCTTATTGCGCAAAAATATAATTTACATTATTATGGTGTACACTTATTCTTGTTTGTACAATGTAAAACCAACCAACTAATAAATAAACAACATGAAGGTAAAAAATGGATGTAAAAGAAATAAAACAGATAACTAAAGATTTGAAAAATAAATACCCTGAAATAGGACTAGAAAAAATAGAAGTAAATGAGGATGGTGGAAAAACATCTTTTTTTATGAGGCCTACTGAAAAGACACTTGCTTCATTACCTCAAGAGCAAGCATCTATTATTAAAAGGGACTCTATAAGTAGAACTACGTTAGATTTGATAAAACCAGATGTACTTACACGTTCTGCTACTGATATATTTAAAACCTCGATGGAGTACTATTTTACTAAAGATATTTATGGATCTCATATTGATATATTATCTAATTTTGCTTGTAAAGGATTTGAAAACGATATTGATGATAAAGATATAAAACAGTTTTATGATGTATGGTGTTTTGACGTTGATTTTAGACGTATGATTGAATGGATTTTTCTTGATTTTTTTAGAGTTGGTATGGTGCGCTCTTATAAAGTAGTTTCTAAGTATGAACCTAGAGTATCCTACTTATCCCCAACCCCCGGAAAAAAAATTAAAAAGTTTAATAAAAAAGCAGTGGGTGCTAAAAAAAAGCAATGGTCTAAGTCATTTATACCGGTTGCATACACAGTGCTAAATCCATTGATGATAGAGATAAAAGGAAGTCTACTTTTTAATAATGAAGAGGTTTACTTAAAACCAAGTGAAGACTTAAAGAAATTGTTGAAGAAAACTGATGCTACTGATGCTGATAAAGCTATAATAAAAGCTTTGCCAAATGAGTTTAAGAGTGCTGTAGAATCTGGGGAAGATATTTTATTAGACCCGTTACTGGTGGGGGCTATTGACTATAGGAAAATGCCTTATGAAAGATATCCAAAACCACGTGGTGTTAAGGCATTCACGGCTATAGAGTATAAAGATGCGTTACGAGAAGCAGATTTAAGTACACTTGATGGTATAACAAATTATATTTTGAAAGTGACTGTGGGTAATGACAGTTTTCCTATAACTAGTCCAGAGCAATTAAAAAGTGTTGCAGAGTTATTTAATACATCAAGTAAATCTTTTGATGTGGTGTATAATCATACTTTAGAAATAGAAAAAATAGTGTCACCGGAAATAGATAAAATACTTGGTCAAGACAAGTATAGGCAGGTAAATGATGATATAACAGGGGGCTTAGGTTGTTCTAGAGCTATCATTGACGGAAAAGGTGATATGAATGCTGAAGAGGTTGAATTAGTAGTAAAAACCATTCTTGAGGAGATTAATTACGCTAGAAGGCAAGTTACACGGTGGATTTATGGTGAGTATAGACAGATAGCAGAAGCTTTAAACTTTGATCGTTTTCCTAGAGTACGTTGGGATGATACTATATTAAGAGACATCATACTCTACTTATCAACTATTAGTCATCTTGTTGATAGGAGAATGCTATCATACAGAACGGCTTTGGAGAGATTAGGATTTGATTATGATAATGAGCACGCTAATATGGAAGAAGAACTACCGTCGGTTATGGATGGGGTACTAGGTATAGTTGGTAGTCCTTTTCAGCGTAGTGCTGTACAAACTACACAAAAAGCGCCGAAAGGAACCCCTTCTTATGGGAGGCCAGCTGGCAAAGCATCTGCTAGTATAGATTTAGACGTTGTTAAAGATATGACTGATGCAGAGTATGACGCATTTATGAATGAGGTAAATAATATGCGAAAGAGGAGTTAGTATGGTATCTGATGAGTATGATCTAAGAGTAATTAAAGAAATGGCTGATTCACAACTTAAGGCTGTGACTTGTTTTTCTAATGATGTTAGAGAGTTTACTGGTGAGTTAAAAGTACTTAATCTTAGAATGGAGAATGTTGTAGGTACATTAGAGTCTATAGAGAATAAACTGTCTAATGGGATGAAGTCTGATATTATAAAAGAAGTAGACTGCTCTATTGATTGCAGAACTAAGACACTTTATTATAAGATAGCCGCTACGTTTGCAGCAAGTTGCGCTATTTTTGGATTTATAGTTTATATTTTAAAGTGTTAATTAAACTAACCTATATATAGTATAGAATGATTTTAAACTTGGAGGTAGTTATAAGGTGGGACATAAAGGAGACGATGAAAAAACATATTATTTAGAAGCTCCTATACAGATGGTCGATGAAACAGAAGATATGAAGCGTGTTGTTGCTTCAGTAATAGATCTACCTATTGGAGAAGATAAACAACCCGATCTTTTATATTTTACAGCCTTATTTGCGTCGTCCGGGGCTAATCTAAACCACGCATACTTTTTTCCGTCTGAGCTAGTTGCAGCTAGGAACACTATTGCAAACAAAGCTGTTGATATTGAGCACGATGAAGAAGAGATAGTAGGGCATTTATATGATTGGAAGTTTGTCGATAAAAACAATGAAGCGATAGACGTTGATTCACTATTAGCACAATCAGATGATGAGATTGATACATTAGGTATGGATATAATAGTTGCAGGAGTTGTATACAAAACTAGGTTTAAAACACTCTCAAAAGAGGTACAGGAAAATAAATGGTGTGTATCTTTAGAAACATTTTATGAAGATTACGATATAAAAGTGGGGGACACTTGTTTAAAGAGGCAAGAAGCTGAATCTTTAGGGTTGACCTTAAAAGAATTAGGCAAAAGTGTACGCATTGTTAAAAACAATTATGAAATGTGTTGTGGTGAAGTGAAAAAAGTGTTAAGAAATTTATTGTTTTCAGGGTGTGGATTTGTTAAACATCCGGCTAATACCACTTCTTTTGTATTAGAAACATCTAATGTGAATGACGAGGATCCTATCATTATAAATATTGTAGATGATACCACGAGCGGTAAAATAGAAGGCAGTATAAACGCAGATACAGATGAAGACACATCTTTTAAGGTACAGCTGCCTGAGCATATAGTTGAAAAAATAAGTAATGAGACAGAGAAGTCTCAAGTAGTCAATTTAAAGCTTAAGGATGGTACGTTGTTTGAGAATATAGGTTTAGAAGAGATGAATTGTGTTGTTTTACCCAAGGATGTAGCAACCTCTGAAATAGAGGACATTGAATTTAGTGAAGTCTCTGTGCAGGTGGAGAATGCAGATATTGATACAATAGATATAAGAAAAAATACCAGTGTAGGTATTTGTGTCAATTATAAACGTTTTGTACATAATGCTTCTGGTGGTATTGTTCACAATGATTGGTGTTCTTTATACGCAACAGAGTGTGCTTCTTTTTCTAGAGATGTTACAGATCCAGATTGTTTAAAAAATGTGGTAAGAAATAAAGCTACCGCATACATTAATTATTTATTTGATAAGTATGAAGAGAATTCAAGAATAGCTGAATTAATGGATGAATTATTGAATAATTTATCTATAGTGTCTATTTTTAAGGTTTAACGTTTCCGACTTATAGCCGGGATATTTAAAAGTAGCTCCCCATGCGGGGGCGTGGATTGAAACAAATGACAAATTAACTAAGGAGGATTAAAGCTTATGCCACAAGCTAGAACAGGAAAAACTAAAAGTATGCCCAAAGTTGTAAGGGTTAATGCGGATGATGGCGATGCTATTCTGTATAGAAATTTAGGGAATGGTAGACGTTTAACTTTCGCTATGGGTTTAAATGCTACGTTGGCATCTGGTGTCACTTCAGTAGTGATAGCTAGCGGTATTAATTATGGTGGTTACAAATTATGTGATGGTATATTTAGTGCGACTCTCTCTGAAGCTGTTGTCGTAGTTAGTGGTACAATAGCGAGTGGTACACCTAATACAGAATTAGTTGGGAAGTATTATATTCAAAGAAATACTACTGAAAATGTGGTGACTTTGAGGTCCACAGCTACTCCTACTGCAACTACTAATTTTGATATAATTGTGATGTTGGGGACAGCTGCATCTATATAACATTGAAAGGTTAAATAAGGAGGTTTAGTAGATGAATGATCAATTACAGACTGATGTGCAGTTAATTGTAGATAGTATTTTCAAGGAGAAAGAAGATGCTGATATGAGAAAGGCTGCTGAAAGAGCTCTAGAAAGTGCGTCGTCTTCAATAGGAGAGCTCAAAGAGTTGTTGGTGGTTAGTGAGGATAAAGTAACTGAGTTGGAGACAGAGCTTTCTTCAGTAAATGAAAAAAATTCTGAAATGGAAAAAGAGTTGGGTAGTCTTAAGTCTGAGAAAGAGGAAGCTGAGAAAAATGCTGAGGCTGCTTCTAAAAAAGACGCTGATCAGATAGATGTATTGAATGAGGAGTTGTCTTCTATTAAAAAGGATATCGCAGCTAAAGAAAGAATAACTGAATTGGATACAGCTGGGGTTGCTCTCGAAAACAAAGAAGAGCAGTTTAGTAGAGTCAAAGAGATGACTGATGAGGAGTTTACATCTTATAGGGATGAGTTAGTAGCGTTGAGGCAGTCAGTGGTAGCAGAGCTTGATAAGTCTGAGGATGGTGGTATTATTCCGGCTAATGTCAACACAGATGATGCCAATACGGCTGCGCTTAATATGGAACTTGAGACATCTTCATTGGTAGATAAATATTCTGAACTTGGTAACGCCATGGCAGACAAAGTTAGTAAGTAAAATTTTTGTAAGGAGGAATGTAAACAATGTTTATTCCTAGACAATCTGTTGTTGAGGATCAATTTTGTCAGTATAAAGAGACTTCAAATACTACTGGGTATGGTAGTGTTATAGCTTATGCTGGCGCTGTGTGCTATTTAGTTGAGGATTCGACTAATCAGGCTGCCCTTGTTAGTATTTATGAAGGTGATGAGCCTACTGATGCCGATGAGCGTATTCCTGATGGGTTTTTGATGCAAAAAGTTAAATGTGGATACCACACTGTGCATCCGGTTGGTTATTATATGCCTGGTGATTTGGGGTCTTCTGATGTAATTGCCCAACCCAAATATACTAGTGGTAACATAGCTGGCACTAACACTGCGCCGGTTGGGGTTGCTAATTTAGGTATTTGGGATACTGATCATTACATGGTTAAGTATACTGGTACTTTAGGCACTAATGGTACTGTTACTGATGGCGATCATATGAAACCTGGGCAGAAATTGGTTGTGTGTAATAATTCTGGTGGGGTAGCTGGAGCTGGTACTTCTAGAGTGACTAATCACGATGTTGCACAGACTAGTTATGGCAGGTTCACCAATGTGACTACAACTGTAGCTAGGGTTGTTGAAGGCGCAAGTGCTGGACAGTGTGCTGCGAATTTAAATAACACTACATTATTTGCTATAAGAATCAGGTTACTGATTTAAAATTGTAAAAAATTGGATTAATGTGCTATTATAGTACATCCAAATTTATAAAGGAGGAAGTAAGTACATGGATAAGAAAGAAATGAGAGAGTTATTTAAGGCTACTGCTGCTGATACTAGTGAGGGTAAGTTGGCGGCTAAAGCTTTTGCTGGTGCACTTACTACTCCAATACTTAAAGCAATAGAGCTTGAGTCAGTTATGAGAGGGCTTTTTGCTGTTGAAGAGCTAGCTCCTGGAGCACAGGCTGTATATCCTGTTGCTGAGGATTTTGAAATTCCTGTTTGGGTATTACCAGGACTTGGTTAAAATATTGACCCTTATTATGGTAACATAATAATGAAAATTCAACTGTAACGCTGGGAAATCTTGCTAGGCAGTTATTACTACCGAGGTAAAAATATGACTGATATGAGACAACCAGGTGGCAACCAATTATTTGATTTAGGGTGGTTAATAGGTGTTATAGATAGTGATGGTTCTTATGTTTTGTCTAAACAGTATCATTATAAAAGTGGAACACTCTATTTTTTTCCCGCTATAGAAATAGCTAATGATAATACGGATCTTATCGCTAATTGTGATAGAATTATAAAAGAGTGGTTTAAAGTTGGTGTTTATATTGCCCCTAAACCGAGAAAGACTGGTAAAATGGGGTATAAAGTGTCTTTAAGGGGAGTTAAAAGATTATATAAGTCATTACCGACTATAGCTGAATATGAGATAGCGAAGAAGAGACAAGCTGAATTATTATTAGAATACATTAATAACAGAATGAAGGTTAATCGCGGGAATCCTGTTACAGATAGAGACATAGAGATAGCCATTGAGCTTAGGAAATTGAATCATAGTCACAACAATATATCGAAAAATATACCTAAGCGACTTAAAAAAAATAAAATAATTGAAGCCCCCAACGACTAAACGTTGAACATCCTATGAGGATGATGATATAGTCTGAACTATATGGAGACATATAGAGGGAATGCCGAAGAGCTTCCCCGCCTAGAGAAATCTGGGTCATAAAAGTAACAGACTGATGTAGCTCAAAACTTTATAGAAGGTATTGGAGAAGAAGTAAATGTTCCCACATTTTCACTTAGTACAGCTGGGGACTGGAAAATTTCGTATGCACGAGATTCAAGAATAGATATACCTCAAAGGGCTGCAGCTAAAGCGGCTAAAGCTATAGCAGATTATGAGGAAGAGTGTGGTTGGAGAATTATTTTACCTGCGGCTACATCTTCGTTTTCTGGTAAAGGTCTTTTGGGGGCACGTCCTGCACCTATATATGAGGTTGATGGTGGATCTACCGGTGCTGGGTTTTTGTCTAAAGAAATAATAAATAAAATGATGACAGGGTTTGTTAGGATTGGTCGTACGTTAACTGATTTGTATATTAGCCCTGAGGAAGCTGCTGATATTCGAGAATGGACAGATACAGACATCGACCCTATAACTCGAAGAGAAATATTTCAAGCTAGTGGTATGGGACAAGTTTGGGGTGTACAGTTACATGTGTTACAGCATCTTGGTGCAACTGGGTTGTATAATATTAATGGTAGTGATTCTGAGTATGGTAAATTTACAGCTACCGCTGTTACCGAGGCTTTCAATGACTATGTACTAGATAATCCAAATGTGACTGCTGCTAATGGTACTGTGTCTACTATCGGAGAGACCCAGATTATAGGCTTTGACTTGAGTACAAATGATTCAATGGTCATGCCTATACGACAGGCTTATGAGGCACATGATGACCCAGCTCTGTTAAGATATCAGAAAGCTGGTTTTTTCGGGTGGGAAGAAATAGGTTTTGCAATGCTGGATTCAAGAATCGTGTCTATTGGAGTAATTGATAGGACTGTGTAAAATAATTATTATTGTTAGGGTGCGCAACTTAATGTATTAAATGTAATCCGCCAACGTTTAGTTGGCGGATCACTCGCAAAATTAAGGTAGGAAAAGGAGAAGAAAAATGAATGGGTATATTAGAAATAGAACACCCGTATATAAACATGCTTTAAAACGGGCTATAGGCCCTGGTAGTACGGTTTCTTTAGACGAGTTACACGAACAATACGGTAAGAAACATGACATACCAAAAGGTGAACAATTTGCTAGATGGCTTAGAGAAGTTAAATTACAAGATAGTGTTATTTGGGAAATTGTATGTGATGATGCTCAAATACTAAACAGCAATTTAAGGAAAGAGGAAAAAAGTAAACAACCAGATAATGTTGTTCCTATGGTGGTGAAGAATATAACTATAGAAGACGTTGTAGCTTTTTCTGTTAAAAAGGGAAGAGAAGAATTACCAAAAATTGTTGATGTTAAATTACTTACCTATGCACTTAAACAAGCTAATGGAATGGCCAATAAAGATACATTATGTATAATGTTAAGAAAACGATTGAAAGAGTTAGAGATATAATATAGAAAAAATGAGGTCATGATGGCAGAAAGAACGTTAAGATCACCCAAGTTTTATTCTAGTGCTGTATCAGGTCGCACACGTTATAATCCAGAAACAACAGAATATTATGACTCAAGTTCTAACTTAGTTAGAATTGAGGAAAGGATGCAAGTAGGCAGAGCTAAAGTACTGATGTGGGCACAAACCATATCTGGATCTGGTTTTGCACAAAATTGGCCCGTTTACACAGAGACAGTTGTGTATGATAGATGGGGAGAGACCACTTATTCTGGTACAGTTTAAATAGATCCTAATAGGGAGTAATAAATGGCCACACCCACACTAACAACTGATTTCACTGTGATTAGTGCATGCGACACTACAGATGACTGGACTGCTGGTTTCTTAGCTACAGACACAAGTATATATAAAGAAAATGGTACATCTTTAACTGCGACTATAAGGTTATCTAATGACGATAGTACTTTCACTCCTGTTTCTGCACTAGATTTAACCAACACACATTTACGTATGTGGTTTCTTTGCACGTGGGTTGGTATGATGGATATTTACTCAAACGGTGGAGTGCAGTACTTTGTTAGCGATGGATCCAACACCGGGTATTGGAATATGTTAGGTAGTGATAATTATGACGGTGGTTGGGTGCTATTAACCATTTATACAGGTTTTGATGTTGACAGTGGTACTAAACCAGATATGAGTGCTATTACAAGTCTTGGTTTGTTGTATAACCAAACTACTGCACCTAAAAACGTTGCCAATACGTGGTGGGATTATTTTGTTTATGGAGATGGTTATAGAGTTACTGGCGGGACTGACTCTGACTTGGTGACTTTAAATGATATATACACTGCTGATGCATCTGCTGGTTATGGTGTTCTTCAGAAGATTAGTGGTGTATATTTTGTTAATGGGTTAATGGAGTTTGGTGATCCTGATAATAGTTCGGATTGCTATTTCGGTGATACAGGAGAGACTCTTGTTTATACTGATGCAAGAATTTACGATAGTCTCTATGATTTAGTATTGTATGGTGGTGCGTCTACATCTACTTCTTTTCAGTTTGGTGCAAAGGTAGGAGATTCAGGAATACAGGGTCTGTCTTTGAAATCGGTTGGTGGGCAAGATTATAAAGTAACTGTATCTGGTAGTAATATAGATATTTTAAAATTTTATGGAACTTCGTTTTTCGGTGCTAGTGATATATTATTACCTACAGTAGCAAGTGGGTCTGTTTTAAACTGTAGCTTTGAAGAATGCGGTCAGGTAGTTCCACAAGATTATACAATGCGTAATTGTAATTTTATCAATGCAATAGGGTACGCTTTAGTTCTAGGAGAGTTAACTAATGATGTTAAAGACAGTGCTTTTATAACATGCAGTTCCGGTATAAATATAACTGTATCTGGTACGTATGAGTTTGATAATATAACCTTTGATGGGTGTACTTATGATATAGTCAATTCGAGCGGTGGAACTGTTATTATTGAAGCATTAAACGGTGCTAATCCACAGTCATACATAAATTTATCTGGTGGTTCAGTATCAATAGAAAATAGTGTAGCAGTAAGTATACATGTTGAAGATGCGATAGGTAATGATATATCTGGGGCCAGGTGCTTTGTCTCTAGGACTTCAGATGATTATGAAGTTATGAATTTGCTTACTGATGGAAGTGGTGACGTTACAACTAATTATAATTTCAGTGTAGACACCAGCATCAGTGTTCGTGTTCGTAAATCAAGCACAGGCACACGCTATGTTAATTTTTCTACTTTAGGTACTATAACTGAGTATGGCTATGCGTTATCGGTCATCTTAGAAGAGGATATAAATATATAACGGAGGATAAAAATGAGTGATACTATTTTAGGCGGTGACTTTACTGTCTACTATCGAAGCGAAAATAGACAAAAGAGAATTAAATATACTGGATCAGGATCAACCTACTCAGTGAACCAGTTATACTCTGCTCTGCTCGATTTATTTGATGAGTTAAATCAGATGGATGACGGGACGCCTATAAGTGCTCAGACTCCAACAGAGTATACGGTAGGTATTATAGACTCTGGTGATTCCGAAGCGTGGTTTATTGATCGTGAATCTGTAGAGTATTTATATGGTGGCGCTATTAAGACTGCTTCTTGGGCAAGGGTTGAAGGTTCCAATAACGGTATTGTTTTAATTGCTAATGTTTCATCTAACAATATTGTAGTTGGTGATATTGGTGAGGACATTACTCACGGTGATGGTGATTCAGGAACGTTGTTAGACGTGCAGGGGAATTATTTATGGATTAGACCTGATTCTACTTCTTCTGATGATAGTTTTGATGCCACTACAGGTACTTTGACTTGTAATGGTAATACGGCTACACAGACTGAAGCATCTAAAACTGGTGAATCTCTTTGGGCCAATATTTATTCTATTGGTACGATTGAAAGCAATACTCATTTATATTTAAATCAAAATGGTGTATTGTTGACTGGGTATAAGTCTGCTACGGATTGGTGGTCTGATGGGCATATTGATATTTTAGTAAATGTTAAAGAAGTAAGTACAGAGGCTGACGATGCTGTTATACAGGTGTTGGCAAGGAAATTTAGCGCTGTATATGATTACTATGAGGTTGATTTAACCTCTGGTGGTAGAAACCCAATACCTTTGGCTACCTCAGTTGATTTGGACAACCAAGAAGGTTACCGTGAAATGGATGGTTTGTCTGTGACAGGTGGTCCGTTCACAGTTGGTGAGATAATAGAGGATGATGGGGATGATACTATACAGGGCATTGTTACATTCCAGGATACCGACACGCTTAGGTATTACCTGATAGGTGATCCTTTAACTGATTTTTCAGTTGCTACTGGCCAATTTACAGGACAGTCTTCTTCTGCTTTTGCTAATGCGGTTGATCCTACAAATGTTGGTCCTGCTAATCTAACTACCCCACCGACTATAGTGCATACAGCTAGAGATGTTGATGATATTGACGAAGATGGGACTGCGGAGCCTTATTCTATAAATATAGATGTTAATCAAAATACTTTAAGTGATATGTGGGGATGGTTAAAGTATATTACAAGACGTGGTGAGGCTGGCACTGGTAATACTGACGGTGTTGGAGGTCAGTTCTATATTGGAACCCAGTTGCAGGTTGAATATACTGGACAGGCTGGTGGTGCTTGGACAGAAGGCAATATAGTTTATTTAGTTGATACTGATAATAGTTCAGGTCTTGGCGTTAATTCAACAATTGCTTATGGAGTTGTGGTAGCAGACCACGACGATGGTGCGACTGGTGATTTGCTTATTAGGACTATTAGAAGTTATGCTGCCTTAACACATGTAGAGAAGGTGTGGGATGCTGCAAGTACCCCAACTGTGACTGCTGATTACGCGTCTAGTAGAGTTGTAACACCTACTAAGCAGAGTCCTTTCGGCACTTTTGCTGGAGGTGTTTTCTTCGGCGCTGAAGGAGTTGTTCTTACTGATTATAAGGCGACCGATGCAAATAATTTTCAATTAAAAGATGATGATGGAAATGTTGTAACAGCACCTAATAAAGTCTCTGTTGTAGTGTCTAATACACGTTTGGGTGATAAGATTGCGCTTTTCCGTTTAACTGGAACTGGTGGAGATATCAAAAAAGATGATTATGCTTGCACAACTCAAAGTGGAGAATCTACCACACTAATAGCTGGTAGCACTATATCTCCTGAGGCGCCTGGTAAGGCTACTGGTGGTATAGTTAGGATAGTTAGCACTACTGCGCAGGAGGAGTATAGACTCAGGTATACATCATGGGCTGGCTCAACTTTTACACTATATACTGATACTGGTACAGCTACCGGCGGCGATTCCAATACCTTAATTGATAATGGCGCTACCTTCTCAGGTTCTGTATTAGTAGGAGATTTAGTAAGAAACAAGACTGAAGATGTGGTTGCGTATGTTACTGAAGTGGTGAGTGATACCACATTGGAAACCACAGTGGTAAGTAGTTGGAGTGGGGATGAGTATTACATAGGGCATCTACCAACTAGTGTGTCTGGTGGCGATACTATTTACGTGCCTTTCATTGATATTTATGAGACGGCTGGGACATCGGCGAATCCAGGTGACGCAAGTGTGAATGTAACTTATTCTGTAAGTATACCAACTCGTATTAGGGTCAGGAATGCAGGCGATATTATACCATTTGAAACAGATGGTGCTATTGGTTCTACTGGTTTAGCGGTTGCTACGATTAGAACTAGCGACACTATATATACTTAATGGGGGATAATATGGATTTAGATTATGATATCGATGCCCTTAAAGAGGGCATCGAGAAGGCTAAGAAAAATATAAAGGTGTTTGAACAAGCGATAGATGGAGAGAATAAAACGATAAAAGATTATCGTAATATGATAGCTGTTTTAGAAGACAAAAAGGATAGGATGACTACTTAAAATGGCAGTAAGATCTGATATATCTATAGATTGGAACTCTTCACCAAGAGTGATTAACATAACGTCTGAGTCTACTGAACTAACTATACAGGATTTAGTGGATACTTGTCGTGAGCGTGAAGAGAGATTAATCAATATGGATAACCCCTACCTTGTTGATGCCGCCGGTAAAGAGTATTTAGGCGGCACAACATATGTAGGAATTACAGTAACATTGAAGAATGCTGTTGTTGCGTTTAAGGCGAGGCCTGGTCCAGATTGGGTATTGTGCTCTATACAAGGTGGTAATCTGGTGGCTGTGGATGATTCAGAGCCACCAGTGTATATAGATGTTCGTAAACCAACTGCGTATACGTCTTGTAATCTTACAGCGTCGTCGTCAGCTACTTTGCAGGAGCAGTCTAGTCTTCAGTATAGTTCTTTCAATGGGGGCATTACTGTCGATGTGGTTAACGGCACTGCTGGTGTGGAGTTTCCTACAGGAACCTCTGAACAACCAGTTAATAATTTAGACGATGCTAGGGCGATAGCAAGTGAGAGGGGCTTTGAACTTTTATATATTATAGGCAATATAACTTTTGGGACAGGTGATACTCTATCGGATTTCGAAGTGGTAGGGCAGAACTTTAACAAGACACTTATAACAATAAACGCTGCTGCAAATATATATGATTGTGAATTTAGTGATGCTAACGTTGTAGGGGTGTTAGACGGTAGTTGCGTTTTCAAAGATTGTATGTTAAGTGATTTGGACTATTACAGTGGGGTGATATCACGATGCATTTTACTACCAGGAACGATAACGTTGGGAGGTGGCAATCCCGCTCATTTTCTGGACTGTTGGTCTGGAGATCCGGGAGTAGATGTACCAACAATAGATATGGGCGGAAGCGGGCAATCATTGGCGCTGCAAAATTACAATGGGGCACTAAAACTAACAAATAAAAACGGGGATGAAGAAGTTATTGTGACCCTAAATTCAGGGGAAATAGAAATAGCAAGCACAGTAACTAATGGTGATATATATTTAAGAGGAGTTGGCGAAGTTGTTGATAATTCTACTGGAACTGCTGTAGTAGATAGTCTTTCTTTATTATCAGCTTATAGTATTACCGCCATACACTGGAAGGAAGTATATGTAGACACTAATAGCACTGTATCAGGCACTGCATTTCCTATTGGGACTTCAAGGTATGCTGTTAATAATTTGAGTGACGGTATCGCTATAGCAACGCGTGAAAATTTAGGTAAGTTTTTTGTAAATGGAAATATAACATTAACTGAAGATGTGTCTGGTTACCATTTTGAGGCTTTTGATCCATTTAGGTGTGTTATTGACTTCAATAATGTAAATGTAATAAACGCGTCTTTTGATAGATGTGGTTTGAGTGGTGTAATTAATGGACCAATAAATTGTGTACAGTGTGGCGCATTTGATATCAGTAATATGAGTGGCACGTTAAAAGATAGTATAGTTACTAGTGGAATTGAATTTGCTGAAAATAGTTTCACTTATCTTGTTGATACTACTGCTGAAGGCTTTGGCATACTAAATATCGATATGAATAAGTCCGCTAAAGTAGTGGCACTTAATTGTGAGATGTCGTGGGAAGTAACTAACATGACAGACGCTGCGGCCAGTATTACTAAAACTGGAAGTGGTAATGTATTTCTTGGTGCAACAAATACAGCTGGTTTTGTGGCAGTAGGTACATCTGGTAAAATAATAGATACCGGGCAAACTGGACTATATATTTATGATGACACTACACGGTCAGTTGTATGGGACGAACTTTCTTCTAGACATAGTATAACTGACTCTTTTGGAAAAATAGTATCAGATTCGGAGAGTGTTTTACTTAGGTCTGTTGGTCTTATGCAGGAGAACTATTACTTAGATCAGACTGTGTATACAACATATCAAGGGGCTAAGTTACTAACTAGTGGTAGAATTCGTATTTATTCTAATGGAGTATCAGTAGGCACCGATGATGATGTAGTAAGTACGTATTCAGTTACATCAGAATGGTCAGGGGATGAATTACAAACTTATAAAGTAGTTAAACAGTAGAAAGGGACTATATGTTAAAAGATATTATTGTAGACAGGCACCAACAGAAAATAGTTGACAGTGTGACATATTTTTACGATGTGGTAAGGAGTAAATGGCTTAGTGTTGGTAGATGTAACGTTACATATGGAATTAATCATAGAAATATAAATTCTTCACGGTGGTTATCTGTAGCACATGGCATTTATTCGAATAATATTGGTTTTAAAACACCAAAAACAGGCACAATAACAACTGCTGTAATTCAGGTAAAAAATCCAACATCTTGTAAATTTACAGTGATGGAGGATGTTAATGTGACACCTATTTTGACTATGGGCTTAATTAACGAAGTGGACAAAACTATTGATTTGGATGTGGACTTTGATGAAGGTGTATCTTTAAGATGTTATATTGAAATAATAGATGATAATGTGGTTGATTACCCATTTGTAGTGTTAGAGTGTGCATCTAGAGTGTAATAATTGTAGGGGGTAAGTTGAATGTCTGAAATGTGGTCAGTAGTTATAAAAAACAATAATCCTAGTGACTATTTAATTGAAGATTTAGGTATATCTGTAACTGCCTCTGGTTCAGTGGATTTCCACACACAGTTTACATATAATGAAATAGTTGGTTCAGATGACTTAAGAACTGCTGTTTCTGGTAGTAATTTAGTTGTGAATGATGGTACTTCTGATTTGTCTTCTTTGAATGGTGTTTACTATTTATCTATAGAGAATTTAAATCATTTAAGGGATAATTACTATGACAAAGGTGAATTACAAACGTCTGGTCAATCTCAGATTAATTGGGACAATATATCAGGAGTTCCAATTGGGATTGAAGGTAATACTCTAGACGGAGCTTATGATGAAGGTGGGGCAGGTGCAGGACGACAAATAGTGGTGGATGCTGGCGCAGTTAGATTTGATGCTACTGTTTCTGGGTCTTATGCACCAATAGAATTAACAGAGTTGACTACTTTGCCTACTACAGGATTGTTGGGTGGGCAATTAGCAATTAAAGAAGGGATTCTGTATACTTATGATTCAGTAAAGTCGAAATGGTTAAGCACTCAAAGGATGTTTCTTTCTTTTGGTAGAGCAGGACGTACAAAAAACCAGTACTTAGCATATTCAGCTGGGTCTTTACCATCCAATAAGTCTGGGTACAGACTTGCTAGAAATGCTACTATAGTGTCGATTACTGGACAGTTAGAGGTACAAGGGTCGTGTGTTATTAGATTACGAAAAAACGATAGTATTACTAGTATAGCATCTTTAGCTATTTCTTCTGTAATTGGTAATCAAGACACTACGGTTAATGTAGATATTAATGCTACAGATTATTTACAAGCGTATCTTGAAGCTTCTGGTGCGCCTATTCGAGATCCTATGGTGATAGTTGAGATAGCATGGAGAGAATAGGAGTTTGAATTATGTCTACTGGAATGGTTGGGAAAAAAGTATATGAGGACTTTTCAGTTACTGATGAAAACAATGATTTAGTGGACGGTATTTCAGTTAATACTTTTATGGCTGATTTATTTGACCCAGATGGTTTGGAAGTAAGTGCTTCTATGAGTGTTAGTATGGTTGAACTTGGCAATGGTCATTATAGAATAGAATTTACACCGAATAAGAGTGGTGCTTGGTATTTGGTTGTTTACCACACCCAGTATTTTCCTTGGGGTAAAGCGAATGATATTATAGTATATACTAGTGATTTTAGCAGTTTAGGGGATACTATTGCCAGAATTATTGGTTTAGTGCAAGAGAACCACTATTTGGATAACACTGTTTATACAAATTACCAAGGAATTAAATTACTAACAAGTGGTAGAATGCGTATTTATTCAAACAAAAATTCTGTTGGAACTGGTAATGATGTACTTGGCACATACATAGTCACATCAGAGTGGTCTGGTGATGAACTACAAACATATAAGGTGGTTAGACAATAATGAGTATAGCATTGGCGACTAAAGGCATGATAAGTACGGTAGGCATTGGGGGTGGCGGTGGCTTAGTGTACGTACCGATTGGTGATGCAGAAGTTGGAACGGAAAGAATTGGCAGTAAAAGTATGAGTAGTAAGGAATTGGATCCTGATTTAAGAATTGTAGAACTAAAACCGAAAATCAAAGCGTATGCAAATACTGAGTAATAAAGGTAAAAAAACATGATACAACTAACTATTTTTGTTGATGACATTACTACAGTAATGAGCGTGTTCACACATATAAGATTGTATACTTCAGATGATGAAACTGGTACGTACACTCATTTGGATTATATAGCACTAGCAGCTGGTGTTTCTACATATACGTATACACATATAGAAGGTACTTCCGACACTTGGTATAAATCATCTTATTGGTCAGTTGCAACAGAAAGTAGCTTGTCTGATCCGGTAAAGGGCACCAGTGCTTCCCTTTATCATTATCCAACGTATCCAGAGGAAATTGATTTCAGTTCAACAGAACTTACTATTATTAACAAAATTAGAAAACTTACTGGCGATAATAAATCTGTAGAAAGAATACACATGGATAGTGAGTCTTTTAATTGTTATATAAAGGAAGATGATAAAACTGTTGAATTAGATTCTATAGGATGGCCGGTTTATATAACTATTAATAATGTTGAACAAACAAGCTTACAGAATCCGTGGGTTCAAGGCTATAAGTTTTTGACATTTAGTGGAACGTTAAGCGCATCAAATGATGAACTTATAATTTGGTACTATAACTTTAAGTTTTCGGACAGGGAAGTGTATGAAGCTTATGACACAACAATGATCCCACCAGGGCTTTCTTCAACTACTGTGACAGAGGATCATATGGTTCTACAAGCGGCTATTGATTTACTAGAAAATATGTACGCGGAAGCTGTAGTTGATGATGGAGCGGTTGTAAGAAATGATGCTACCACGTATGATCCTTCTCCAGGTCTAAGAGAGTGGGATAAGAAAATAGAGCGTTTGAAGAAGCGGTTAGATGATTTAGTTAAACAATATATGTTTTCATCGTTGGAAGGTATATTAATAGATTAATTAAAAGTAAAAGGGCTAAGTAAGGATGGGTAATTAAATAATGCGACGTAATAGAATATCTAGCATGACAAAACGTAAGTTTGGTAAGGTTATGATGGGGGTTATAGACGGTCTAAGTGAGGATATAATTGTTTATAAGGTTAACTTACATTTAGAATGTGTAAATTGTTATTTTGATAGTGTCAATAATAAAAGTAGTGGGGTATGTAAAGTAGACAGTGGTGAACCTAACTATTTTACAATTGGACGCTGCCCAGTTTGTAAAGGGGAAGGTGTAGTTACTGTTGCAAGAAAGAAGTATATAAAAGGGCTTGTTATATGGAACCCAAGAGAAGACAGCTTAAATGCGCTTTCTTATAATCAATCTGGGATGGAAGGGAATACTTTGGTTGAGGTTAAAACTGATAAATGTTATTTAGAACTACTACGGGATTGTCAATATATTATGTTAAACGGTGCAAAATGTAGGCTAGCTAAGCCTCCATTTTTAGAGGGTTTAGGTAAGGACACCATAACTAGGTCCATATTTTTCACTACGGAAAAAGTGTAATTATCTAACTGTTCTTTTATATAGAGGGTTTAGTATTGAGTAATAAAGATGTATTTATAAAAAAACTTGAAAAAGTTATAAAGGATGAAATGGTGCCAGATCTTGTTGCTGTTATTATGGAGGAGTTTGATCAACAAGTGTTAACTAGGGATGACCCAGAAGATCCTATGTCGTTGTACACATGTCGAGAGGAGTTTAAATTATTTTTAGAAGAGACAGTTGAAGTGTCTTTTGAAACAACGGATGATGAGATAAAATTTGAGATTGGGGATAAGAATCGCTTGGGTATGGAAGATATGCTAGATGAAAATACGACTGATTGTTTGAGAATTATTGGTACTGTTTTTAATGGTATTTCTGGTAGATATGTTTTAGTAACTCTTGATATGTATGAGAAAATGTTTCCTATAAGTACAGATAAAGATATTGGACGTACTGGTTTGGCGTATCTCATGGAAAGAGCCACTTATGATCGTGGAGTTGTTAAATATGGGTGGCAGCCCAAACAAGATTGGGGTTTTTCTAACACGCCTCCTATAGATGTATTTCAAGATGCTGTAGAAAAAATAAATTTTAATAGATACATAGAGATGGCACTTTAATTATGGAAAGACTAAGAAAAGAGGATTTGAGTTTACATCATTATATAAAGAATAGTGTATTAGATTCTTTTATAGAGACTGAGACAAAAATTCCATTAGATTTTGTTGAAGATGAATCTACCTCTTCCTCTTATGTGTATGAAGCAGTATCGGTTATGACCCCAAGCCCTACTAGTAAAGGTAGAGGGTGGGTGTATGTAGATGATATGTATTCGTCTAATGAACAATCTATTGCTGTTACAGTGTATGAGTCAGATGGTGGTACTGTAATAAGTGGTACAAATTATATGGTTGATTATGTGGATGGTAGAACGGTGTTTTCTTCAGGGGCTATTGTGCCACACTATGTTACATATAAATGGAATTATGTGTCGGTAGTAAATGAATGGCCTATGGATGCTTCTTCAGACGTACCTATAGTAGTTGTAGATTTGGACAGAACCAAAAAAGAAGGATTTCAACTTGGTGGTGGGAAGAAGGTATCTCGCAACGGTAATGTTCATATATTTGCATATAGTACTGCTGAGAGAGACGATTTAAAAGAGATTTTATATGATGGTTTTTATTTAAGATCTTGTCCTAATATAGATTTTATTAGTGGCAGTTATATAGATTGGGACGGAACTTTTAATTCTGGGTTTGAGTATACTACCATTAGTGGTTCTAGTAAATTATTTTTTGAAGATATAGAAGCAAGGAATGTGGTTGTGTCTACTATTCCTAGTAGAGAGTTTACTATGTTAAGTGATGTAAATCGTTATAGAGCTAGAATATCTTTTACGATGTGTCACTGGGAAGAAGCTTAATAATGGAAAAGGATGAATTAAAGAATGTATTTAAAATAGATAATTGTATTTAAATAAGTAAGGAGGTTACATTAAACATGGCTAGTAGAAATCGAGTTATGTATGCATCGCAAGCTGTATGGGCGAATGGGCACCCGTTATACAGAGTGCAAACATTTGGAAGTACTACTACTTTTACAAATGAAGATATTTTTGAAATTGGGCATCTCGACATAATTGATGTTGTTGATGATGTGCCTGCAGTTGCTATAACACTGAATACAAATGATTTTGGTGATGTAAAAACCATGGCTATTTTGGCACAGGTGGCTGATGCTAAATTAGGTATGACGGCTACTGCTGCTGACGCTACAGGTAATTTGGTAGTTGTGTCTGGTACACAGTTGACGGAGACTACCACATTTTTACATGGGGCATCGTTAGCAGATTTTGCTATTGTGTGTGGTAATTTACCTGGTGTGTCATTATGGGCACCTGTTCAGAGTGAGTGTGATTTAGGTACTCTTGCTAATAATATTGATCAGACAATGTATCTGGATGAAGTGTATGTGAATAGTCTTGAATTTGCTTATACTACTGGAGCTAATGCTACTGAGAACTATGGGGCTGAATGTGATAATAAAATGTACTTACTCAATGATGGTAGGTTTCTTAATTGGGAATCTTTCACTTTAGCTTCTGGAACTACTGATGTAACATTAGATCTTGATACCGGTAGCAGCATACGTGTTGTTGAAATGGAAGATAGTACTCTTGGATTTTTAAGGACAGACTCTGATGGGTACAGGGCTGTTACTTTGTATGACTATAGTTTAAACACTATGACTAATTATAGGGTTGAGGAAGGTACCGGATCTAATGATAATTATTTTGTGTATAATCCGGCCGATAATAAACTTTATTTACCTAATTTGCTTTCTATTGATGGTGCTGGAACTGATATATTATATGCAATGTATGCGGCAAATGCGTATACCCAAACCGCAAGTAATGTGTATTTCGAAGCACTGTCTAGTGTGACTAGACCTGAGAATGTTGGGGCTATTAGGCAGGGTCAGGTTGAGGTGTACATTGTTGCTACTGACGATGCTGCTTACGAGAGCGCATGGAGGTTAACTGGGTGTACAGTTTCTTGTGATCTTACACGAGAGCCTCTTACTGAGTTAGGGCATTTAGGGCCTTATGATAGACCATTGACATTACCTATACCTGTTACTGTTACCGTTGATAGTACCGCAGGTGATTTAGCTAATTGGGCTAAATTTGCTAATTTACAAACTGAGTATGATGCAGGTATGAGTGATATTAATCTTACTGCTCTTATGACGTCTGATACGCTTAAATTGGTTGTTATGGTGTACGAGCAGACTGATGTTGAAGCTGGGGGTACTGGTTCAGCGAGACTTGTTAAATCTGGATCTGAGTTAGATGGTGTTAATTATTTTAATGATGGGGTTATGGCTGCGTATAGTCCTACAGTAGGGAATCCAGTTCAGGAATTTCCTTTGAAGACTATTGTTGTTGAGCATTTAAAAATGACTGACGAAGCTTTTTCATTAGATATGGGTGCAAATGCGACTCAGACTTATGGTTTTAGATCAACTAATGACTTGTATGTTGTGAAGGGTGGTTTGTCTGTAGGTAACATAACTGGTGCCTTTAAGGTTCGAAGAAATAGTTAAATTGAAGAATAGAAGGGGTGGTTAAATCCACCTCTTCTATAGTGCATTAAATGATTACGGAAAATATAAAGGAATGAGGAGTAGAATGATGGCAATGGACAAGCATAAGGATAAATTAAATAGGTATGTGAAAGAACAAGTTACGGATATGTTTGAAAAAATATTAGATTACTCTGAAATTGTGGTTTACAACCAAGATCAATACAAAAAGTTAAGATCTAAGATACTACGATGTGGTAATGATTGTGTAAGAAAAATAAGCAAAGAAGTTGAGATGTATTATGATGTAAAGTATGATCCATGTAGTGAAACAGTGGTAGAAATTATAAAGGAATAAAGGAGGAGGATGAAATGGTTGAAGAAAGACGGAGTTTTTCATTAGATGATGGTAAGGTTTATTTTATAGCGACCCCAACTGCTGAAAATATTAGAAATGCTGATTGGCAGTATAGCAAGGTGTTTACTAAAAGTCTCAGTGAAGGTATAAACACATCCGCTGAAATGATGGATATATTAAAGCAACGTGGTGTAATAGGGCCAGAATTTGAGCAAAGAGGCCAAGAGCTGACCGATATGCTGAATGAAAGAATTCAAAAGCTTGAAGCGTGTACGGATATGGATGAGAAGCAGAGTTTGGCTATGGAAGTAGCTAATATGAGGGAAGAAGTGTTTAGGTGGAATCAGCGTTTACAAGTGCCTTTATCTCATAGCTGTGAGTCTTTAGCTGATGATGCTCGTTTAGAGTTTCTAACTTACAGTATGGTGGAAAAAGATGATGGAGAAAAGATTTGGGATAGTTATAGTACTTTTTTAATAGAGAAAGATCAAGGGTTGATTTTAAGATCTCGCTTTGAAGTTATGTTGTACTTACGTGGATTGGACCAAGATTTTCTTGATAGGACACCTGAAGCTGTAGCTATACAAGAAGTTGAAGTAGAGTTGCAGAGTAAAGCTGAGGAAGCTATTCAATCTATAAAAGATTTAACTGATAAAGATACAGCAGATAAAGGTAAGCAGGAATTTCCTGTAGATGGTGGATTCACTAGTCATAGTCCTGAAGGTTCAGAAGCAAGTAACAAGGTGGATGTTGAACCTAAGGATAAAACTAAAAACAAGCGTACTGGTAAAAAGAACAAAGATTAGGTGATTGTTGTGTACTAGAGAAAGACCCACTTTCTCTAGTACACATCAAGAAGGAAAGGCTTAAGTCTGATGGGAGGCTTGAATGAGTAGATGGAACTGACGTATGATGAAATAGAAGGCTATATCGAAACCATATCTAATGGTAAAAAAATAATAGTAATAAACGACGTATTGTACATATTGAAGTACCCGTCAATGTTTGATCGTTTGATGGCTAGACATTTTTACAATGTGGAATTAAAAAAGGCAATTGACGATGGTATTTATACTAATAGGCAGATGGAAGAACTAATAAAAAAACGTGGTTTGTTTACTTCTGAGGACATACAAAAACTTGGAGTATTACATAATAAGCTCGATGCTCAAAAAGTGGTATTGGCTAAGACTACTAAAGTTAAGGCTAAGCGGGATAGGGTAAAAAACATTATAATTAAGATAGAAAATGATATAATGGAGCTTGAGTATAAAAAGAAGTCTAAGTTGTCTTTGACTGCTGAATCAAAAGCTGATGAAGTTAAAATGTTTTATTTATGTTATTCTGGGGTGCATGACTGTATATCTGAGAAGTGTTGGGGAGCATTTGATGATTTTTTAAATGAAAGTGACTATGATTTTAGGCAAACAATACTTTATGAGTTCATGCTATTTTATAGTGGTATTAAGACAGAAATAATAAGATCTATTGCTAGAAGCAGTATGTGGAGAATGCGTTATATAACTAGTCTTAAAGCTTCTGAAGCATTATTTGGTATACCAACAGCAGAGTACACTAACGATATGGTAAATTTAGTTTATTGGTCTCATTTCTATCAAAATATTTTTGATATGATGCCTGAAGACCAACCATCTGATGTTATAATAGAAGATGATAGGGCTCTTGATACATATATGACTGAGTACTATAAAGAAAAATCTAGAGATGCTGCTGATAGAAAAAGTAGAAACAAACAACAGAAATTATCTGCTTTTGATAAAGAGGAAGTAATTATAACTAGGAGTAATGAGTTGTATGAGGACATTGAGTATAATGTTCCTAAAGAAGCACAGTTAGTAAAGGATAAGAATGTTATAAAGAAAACAGCACGTCGTAGGTAATAAAAATTTTTTCACTGGATAGGTTTGGTTTAATTCACTTCTAATTTTCATTTCTTAAACGGCTTAGAATAGATAGGCAGGGAATACTTTTTTTCACTGTAATTCATTAATTTATCTAGGGGGCCGTCCAAATTGGCAAATCCAAATTTAACTTACACTATTAAACTAAAAGAAGAAGCAGGTAAATCATCTGTAAGCACTGATGTAAAAACTGTAACTAGAGACTTGTTGACTGTGTCTAAATCAGTTGATGCATTAAAAAAGCAAATACAAGATGATTTAAGTGCTAATAAAAGGCATATTGCTACAATAACAAAAAATGTTAATAATTTTGTCAAAATAGCAGAACAATCTGATGTTTTGTCTGGGGTTATAGATAAATTAACTAGTCGTTTAGACAAATTACCTACTACAATTAGGGCTATTGCAACTAAAGCTATTGAAGAAGCTAAGTCTATACGTGGAAAGTCTGCTGAAGTTTCTTTTGGTACGCCAGGTAGTTCTACATACGATAAAACCACTAATGATGTTTTGTCTGAACTTATTAAAATGAGGAAATCTGTCAAACAAGCTCCTGAAACTAGAATTGCGGATGTAAGTAAAGGCAAGATTGAAAGTGCCATATCTGATCTAATAAAATCGATAGCATCTGGACAACAGGATGTGAAAAAAGAGTTAAATGATTTACGTAGTGTGGTTGCTTCTCTTGTAAGACGAGAAGAGCAGAAACCTGTAGCACTTATGGGTAAGACGTTAGAACCTTTAACAAAAGAAGTTAAGGTATTAGCTAAAGAGTTGAAAGATACGAAAGTAGCCATACTGGATTTAGAAACAGGACCTATAAAAAACAATGGAGTAGATTTTATAACACAAGCTGGGGTAATAGTAGAGAAGTTAGGTACTATTTTAAAAACACCTAGTGGGCAATTAAATGTTAAAGAGACTTACTTTAAACCTCCTGTAAAGACAGAATCTGAGTATAAGCAGTTATATAAGGGTGTACCTATAAAACCAGTTGATTTTAAAACACTAGAAGACAAAGGTAAAACGGTAGAAGATGGGTTGGTAGAATTGGCTAATAGGTTAAAAGAGGCTGAAGTAATTATCGGGCATAACATAGGTAACTTTGATTTAAAGGTGTTGGAAGCGGCATTTAAAAAAGCTGGAATTAAAATAGATTTAGCAGCTAAGCAATATTATGATACATTAGCTGAAGCTAATAAAGAATTTTTTTCTAGGCCTGCTGGTCAGGCATTAGGGTCTTATGCTGAATCATTTGAGAAGTCTGGTAAAAAGTTGGGGCGAGGCGCTAGTCATGAGGCTGGATATGACGTAAGAGCTAATGCAGAACTGATTAAAGCGATGGCATCTGAAGCAACTAATCTAATATCAGTTGAAGGTGATATGGAGAAAGTTGTAGAGAGAATAAATAAAAAACTCGGAACTTTAACTGTTACTACAGATTCTGTACAAGCAAAGATACATGCCTTTGGCGATACGATTATGGAAACATCCCATGGTTTGGATGGTTTTAACCTTAGCTTATCTAAATCTGCTGATAATGTTTTAAAACATGCTGAAGTTAAACTAGGTAAGCCTTCAGATATTAGGTCTGCAATACAAGTACAAAGTTATGTTTCCACGGTTGTAGAGCCTACTAAACCAGGAGTACCTGAGCAGCAGTACAGTACTAAAAAAGGTGATAGACGTGAAGTTAATTATTTAATTGATGATCTTTCTAAATCATTGACTAAACTACAAGATAATATAGTTAAGGCATTGAAAACTAATTTAAGTGAAGGATGGGAACTTTTAGAAACTGATTCGGGTAAATTTTTTGAACTTGGTAAGGGGCAGCGGGAATGGGAATTAAAGATAGTTAACGTAAAAGATATAAAGAAAGAGTTTGAAGACGCATTTAGAATAAAAATTGATCCTGATAAGATGGGCATGCAAGGGTTGCTTGAAGTGTATGGAGCAGAGTTAAAAAAGTTTTTACATAAACAAGCGGGTACTCCAGAGGATGTTGCTATTGCTGTAGAAGCATGGGCTAAGTCAGCACCTAAAGAGGATATTGCATCTCTTACTGATACAATGCAATACCAGATTAGTAAAATACGTGAGGGCGGGTTGTCAAGAAGAGAAATAATGGATATCCCCTACTTAGGTGAGATATACAAAGCTACAGTTGCTGAAGCTGAAGTAATGCGTAAATTAAGTAAAGATATTGTTAAGACTATTAGTGTACCAACGGCTAGAGTAACTGAACAAGGAACAGTAGCATTTCAAACTAAATATGGCAGCGAAAGAGCTTTGTCTAATTTTGTAACTGTTACAAGGGGGTTAGAACGATTAGTAAAAGAGTACAGTGAGTTGGGAGGCACTAAGGAAAAAGAAAAAGCTAGCATTCTGGCTGTCGGTTTAAAAGATGTACCTTTTAAGATAGAACCTGGTTTCGAAGCTATTTTCGATGAGTTTGCTAAACAAGTTATTAGTGGAGTTAAAGGAGTTGGTGGAACAGGTGTTCTTAGAGAAAGCTATACTGAGGCTATAAAGTTAAGAAGGGCTGAACGAGGAAAGCCTTTAGAGGAACAAAAGTTAGCTGCTAGTGGTTTAGAAGAGTTGGAGACAACAGCGAAAAATCTTGGTATTACCGCATTAGATGTTGCTCAAGCTTTTGATAAGGTTGATTTTGATAATTTTTATGATGTATTAGATAAACTGTACACTTATACTGGCACCGGCGGTAAGAAGTCGTTTATGGAGCAATCTGGCCAAAAGATGAATGAAAGAACTCTTCGTGAAATTGATAAAGTTGTTAATGAATTGCAGGGTATACTACCTCTTATTGAGCCTGGAAGGCCTAGAAGAAAAGAATATGATGAAAGAGTTGTTAATGTTTTAACTAAACCAATATTAGAAAGACTTACGCCTAATGCTCAAAAAGACTACATAAAGCAATTAAATTTACGGTTGGCAGAGTTAATAGCTGCTGCTAAAAAAACTGGTAAATCTGGGCTTTATGCTGGTAAAGAGTATTTAGGTGTACCAGAACAACTATCCACAATTAATATAAGTGATTCAGCTGGGGCAGCATTTAGACAATTTAATAAGGAGTTCGATAGTTCTTTAAAGAATTTAGATTCTACTATGGTTAAAATGACCACAGGTAATCTTAAGACGTTAGCTCCTTTTGGTGAGCAGTTCAATGCGTGGAATAGGCAAATGTCTTATGTTACTAATGCTATGACTAGTAAAACTGGTGGTTTTGAAGTTCCTTCTATGTTAAGTGAAAGTGAGGCCAAATTAGTAAAAAGTGGTAAATATGGTACAGCTGGGTATGGTATGACAGTAATGACAGAATTAAGAAACACAGCTAGTACTTTTGAAGATCAGATAATGATATCAGGTAAATTGGCTAAAGCGTTTACTGAAATAGTAAAACCGTTGGTAGGGCCTGGAGCAACTATAGAGAAGGGTAGAAAAATTGGAGAGATAGAACCAGGACTTAAACATATCAGTGAATCAGGAAAAGATTTTAGAGATAGTGTAGTTGAAGCGTCTAATAAAATTCAAGACGTGCTTGGAGTAGAAAAGAGGTATGAAGGGCGCGCTGATGTAGCCGGCATTTTATCTCAGGTTGAAAAGGCAAGAAGAACACACAGAGGTGAATCTGTAGAGGTGCAAATAGCTAAATTAACAGAGGTGTTTTTAAATCACTTTGGAAGAAAATTTTCTACTAGATATGGCACTAAAGGTGTAGGGGTTTCTGTTCCAGAGATACAAAGTGCGGGGGATATATCTAAATTTTTAAAGGGTGGTTTTAAAGCTAAAGTTGCACCTGGTGGTCTTGGTGTTGTTGAACGACAGAAAAGTATGGGGGAGTTGTCTGTAGAAATACTGGAAGATGTGTTTGGGTCTGGTGCTGTTAAGGACGAACTAAAAACAAAACTACTTGAGTCTGGAAATAGGTTTATTATAGATATTTTCACAGATGCACGTAAGGGGATTGTAACTGAAACACAAGCTGCGGAACAAAAAAAGGTTTTTAATGATGTAGTAGGCCAATTTGAAAAAGCAGGTTTTGCGGTAAAAGATTTTGAGGGTATAGAAGGAATAAAAAAGATAAAAGAGATTTATACACAAAGGTTTGGTAAAGAAGGCTTGGTAGAAGCCACACCTATAGAAGCTAGAATAAGTTCATATGGTGTAGCTAAAAGAGGAATACAAGCAGAAGTATTGGAACCTATTATTGCTAATTTAGTAGGTAGTACTAAGGGTACTACAATAGTTAAGGATGTATTTGAAAAGAAAGCATATGAAAGTTTTTTAGGTAAAAAAGGTGAAGAAGGTGAATTAAGTAAATATCTAAAAGCACTAGGGTATACTGGTCTCGATAAAGAAGAGATAGTGAAAATAAAAAATAGCTTAGGGGAAGACGCAGCTAAACTTGAGGAAGCCCACTCTGTGTATTCTAATGTTGTAAATGAATATGGAGAAAGAATAAAAAGTGTAGTTGGTCCTAAATTTTTACAAATAGTGGAAGAACCACATATATATAGGGGATGGGGTGCAAAAGAAATATCTAAAGGCATAAAGGGAGAAAAACTTAATTTACAGGCTTTTTCTGCATACGCTAATATTTTTGGTGAAGGCTCATCAATGTTGAATGAATTGGGTAGATCTGTTTCTTTAACTTCTAAAGAAGGGTGGGAAGCTATTCGTTCTTTACAAATGTTAAATCCTGAATTGAATGTCTTTAGTAAACGAGTATTATCTACTCTTCCTACACATAAAACTTCAGATATAAAAATGTTTGATAAAGCTACAGGAACTGTAGAGGAATTTAAAGATACTATATTTGATATTAGTAAATACCCATCTGCTTTTAAAATTCAATACCCTACTGGTATGAGTGGAGCAAAGGAAGAGTTGTATATTCCTGGACCTGAGCTTAGAGGAACATATAAAGAAGAATTAATGGGTGGGAAAAGGGCTCCAGCGGAAGCTGGTAGACGGTTGGAGATATTTCTACAGAAAATAAGAGAAGTAGAAGACATACTTACAGGTGGTACGGAAGGGGTGTCTGGAAAGGTACCCAAAGAGCAATTACGTGGTGCTGTTTTACAACATGTTACTGATGCTTATAAAACAGTACAAAAATTAGAAAAAACACCCACTGAAGAGAACCTACAATCAATACGTCAAATTATAGATAGTTTAAAAGTAGGGTTATCTACGACTGAAGATGTACCTTCTATATACGCACCATTTGTACCTGGAAGACGTTCTAGTGCAGGAATGCCACAATTAGAGGCTGTTGAAAGATACGAAAGCTCTGAGTTGGAACGTGGTATAAAGGGTATGTACAGTAGGATAGTGGGGCGTATAAACGATATACTAGTAGGAGCAAAACCAGATGAGTTACGTAAGGAAATAAGTGATATAGAATCTTATTTAGTTAAATATAAAAAAACAGGGGCTATACCTGAAGAGGCTAGAGGATATTACGAAAAAAGCAAAACAGCTGCTGGAGGACGAGAAAGATCTTTTGAAGAAGTTATGTCGATGTATCGTAAAAGATCTGAATCACGATTATCAGCAGAATCTACTTTTGATATAGAATTAAAATCTGGTAATTTAGACGAGTTTGCAAATAGATTGGGTGTTAAAATTGAGTATACGGTAGAGGACGCTTTAAATAAAGCCCTTGAAAAAATGAATGTTGCAAAAATAAAATACTATAAAACACTAGGTGAAAGCGTTATAGGGCCTAAAAAAGGTATAGAAAACGTATTTTTTCAAAGGGCTATACCTGCTATTTCTGCTAAAGCTATAAGTGCACAAGTAGATAAGGTTGAGGAATTGACTGAACTATTAACTTTTCTTAAAGGTAGAAAAGATATAGTGATGACCACTAAGTTAGAAGGTGGTAAAAATGCTATTTCTGCTTTAGGAGAACTTATAAAAAAGCATGAGGAGTATGTTGCAAAAGCTAAAGAACTTGGATTACCAGTTTTAAAAGAAGGTGAGATAGGTTTGCCGAAAGAGATGGCTGCTCAGTTACGTGTTAGTGCTGAAGGAGGCAGAACTAATTTAGCCGAACTTATAGAGAAAAAAGCAAAGAAAGAAGAGTCTGTATATGTAGAAAGTACAAGATTCCCGTTTACTGGAGCACATAGTATACAACCTGCTAAGGCTAGATTAATGTCAGGTGAGTTGGCAAAACATGCTATTTCTGTTCCTGGTTCACCTGAACTTGATTTTGATACATTAAATTCTATATTGGATGGTTTGAAAGAGTATGTTGAAGGTCCAGAGGGGTTGGTACAAAAAAGAGAAGAAGCTTGGGAGCAAGGGGATGTATCTGCAGCTAAAAACCTCACCAATGAAATAGAAGCAATAACTACACTTATTAAAAAAGCTACTCCGACGTTTATGGCTATGGAACAAAAGCTAGATTATGATGGTGATGCTTTGTTTGTGCATACTGGTCAATTGGAAGCATCAAGAGAGGAAATTAAAAGACATTTTGATGAGTTAGGAAAAGATATATTATCTGTAAGGTCACTATTTCAGACATTGTTTACTGCTGTCGATGAAAAAGATGTGCGCACCTTGTCTGAAATGGCTCAAGTATTTTATAAACGGCAGCCTGAGTCTGGTGGGTTTGAGTTTCTAACTAAACCATCTATAATAACTGAAGTAGAAGATATGAATATAAACAAAGTTTTAGAGGCTTTGTTTATGTACACTAAAAAGGGAGAAAAAGCTTCTACAGATTTATCCAAAGGACAGATAACTAAAGAAGAGTATGGTAAGGTTTTTAAAGAGTCTACTTATGACTTGTTACAGGGTACTGTTATGCCGTCGGCATATATAAAAGCTGGTGCGTCTCAAGATGAAAAAGCCTTATTTGGTAAGGTTTCTGAAGTTTCAAGAACAGGATTACCAGAAGAAGAGCATTTAAATGATATGCAAAAACGTATAAGAGATATAACTGTACAGGCATTGAAAAAAATGCTTTATGAGAAAAAGTATAGTGATGCTATTGTAAGTCAACTTTATAAATTACATACAGGTATTACAGTAGAAGGTATTTCTAGGGTTGCGAGGATGACTGAGATAGAAACTGGAATAGGTAAAGGAACAGCTGGAACTGGAGCGGCTGCTAAGGGACCATCCGAATCTTTTTTACGTAGATGGCCAAAAGAAAGTATAGCTCTAGGTGAACGTCCTGTTAATGAGTTTGCCACTAGAATGAATGAGTTAATGCGTTTTATAATTCAAAAAGGTATGGATGAAAAACATGCTGGTGTAAGGGCTGTTTCTGAAGACATATTACAGAATATTGGTAAGTTCAAAGGTGCAGAGAAAATTGTTGAGGTGATGAAGGATGAGGAAGGGAGTTTTGAAGAATTTTTAGATTTTGGGGGTCAGATAACGAGATCAGCAAAACTTCGTTTGGGTAAATTAAGTACTTCAGACCTTAAGACTGAGTTAAAAAGATTTGAAGTTGGGGCTATGTCTGATGAAGATATGGCTAAAGAGTATAAATCTAAAATAATTGATGGTACTGCTTCTACTAGAGATGAAATGGCTAAAGCTTTAATAACAAGCGCTGCTGAATATGATTTAAGTAGAGGTGATATTATAGATAAGATTATAAAACATATTGATTTAGAAGCTTTTTTCCAAGAATTATTTAGACAAATTAAACGTACTGCTGTAGCAGGATTGGTAAAAGCAACTACAAGTAGACTGGAAGGGTTGCCGCCAGAATTAGTTGGTAGAACTAGAAAAGAGGTGACAGCAGCTGGAGGAATAGAACCTTTTGCTAAAGCAAAAATAGAAGCTGAATCAATGACTCCAGCTGGCATAAATATACTAAAGTATATTACTACTGAATTACAACCTTTATATAAAATGAGGACCAGTGCTGAGACTATATCTAGTGCAGCACAAAGATCTTCTGTTGCTCTTGATCCAGAAGTAATGGATGTCAATGACGAAAAACTAAAAAACACTTATGAAGATATAAGGAGTATGTCTGTAGTATTATCCAAGTCTTTACAGCAAACTTTAGACGCTGGTGGTATCGATACTTATTCTAAGATGGTAAGTAGTGCCATTGGTGCTAGAATGGATGAGTTAGAGTCATTATCTGCTGTAGCGCAATACATGGATATTGAAATGGGGAAACCTTTAGGAACAAAAGAAGTCACATTAGCTACTGGTGAAGCTCGAGATGTACCAAATTTAGCAAGCCAACTTGTTGGAGCTGGAGTGTATGGTGCAGATACCAAGGCTATAGACCAATATGTTGAAAAGTTATCACAAAAAGTAGGGGTACCAACACTTACTACTGAAGAAAAAAATCTAATAAGATATAAAGAAGAAGAGGCGGGGGTATCTAAAAAGATAATTGATGCATCTAAAGAAATGTCAGGCGAAAGTGTTGGAAATAAATTTGACACCTACAAAGAAGATATCCGTGATATGGTGGAGTTTGAGTTATATACTATAGAACAACTAAGACGCGTATCCGAGGCACTAAAGACCATTCCGATGCAAAAAGAATACATGGAAACTATGGTTTTGGGACGGGGTGGTCCTGTTGGGGCTGGTGGTACTGGGTCCATAAGTACACAAAAAAGTGTCATAGACAGGGTTACTACTGGTGGTGCAACAACATCGTCAAGTAGCTTAAAAGATGCAGCCATTGATGGAGCTAATGAGATTGCCGAATCAATGGCTGCTATGCTAGTTAAGAGGCGAGGAGAGGCGTTAGAAGAGTTAAATCGCAAAGCATCTGGTGGTATAGAGGATTTAAAAGGGGCTAACCTACTAGAACGCTACAGAGCGAGCGGTTTGCATGGAGGTGGGGGTTTTCGTGGAGAAAGCCAGGTAGAGGCTATAATGAAGGAGATGTTAGGTGTTGGTAAAGAAACTACTCCTCTTTTAGAGGCCACTTCTTTCCGAGGTTCTGCTATACATGAGGCAAAAAAGAGTGAGTATGAACGTAAGTTTGGAGAGATTACTACTGAAGGATTGGTGATAGGGCAAGATGCTATAGCTGGTCATTTTGATGTGATGTTTAGAGAACAGGGTAAGAATGTAATTGCTGATATAAAATCAATATATAAACCACAGGAATTTGAAGCTTTAAAACGCGTAAGTGGTATTATGGAAGGGGGTGGTTCATTATCAGAGGCATTGACTACCATAGACGTTGAGTTTTCTAAAGTTGCTAAATCGATTAGAAGACGCATGGAAGCTAATACAAGCCAATTAAATTTTTATTTAAGTAAGTATAAAGATTATGTCGGGCAACTTAAGTACATTAGTATGGATAAGCCTTATGATGAGGAAGTTACTATAGATATAGGTGCGTTTGATGCAAAACGCTATGAAAGCGATATAAATACTGTTAATGAGGCTAGAGCGAATATACTTAAGGTGTTTGAATCTGGTGGTATTACTCCTGAGCTAGAGCAATATAGGCCTATTGTTGAGGAGTTTGAGAAGAAGATAGGTGGTAAAGTTGTACAGTTTTCTAAATCGGAACTTATGAGTAAGTTGCCCCGTACCGCTTCTTTGAGTGAGTTGGAGTCTGCTGAGAAAGCTATGGAAGGGATTGCTACTGGGTTAGACGCAGCGGAGCAAGAGGCCTTTTCTAATATCAGTGAGCGTTATTTAAGATTGTTTGAAGAGTTAAAATCACTAGATAAAGCTGAGAGAGTATGGTCAGCAGCAGGAGCTGGTGGTATAGGGGGAGGTGTACCTCCTACAGGTGGTCCTCCTGGTGGGGGTGTTGGTGGTCCTCCTAGTGGCCCTCATGGAGGTGGGGGTGGTGATGATGAAAAGGAATATTTGAGAAAAATGAGGGAAAATATAGAAAGGCTACTTCAATTGGAAAAAACTGCCAAAACCGGTAGAGTTGGCCTTTTTATTGATATGGAGACTTTATTACGTGAATTAGAAGAAAGGATGATAACAAGTCAAGGTGGTAGAGGTGAATATGTTGATTTAATGAACAAACTTAACACAGCACTAGAAAGTACTGATGTT
>Ga0209345_10000600_pt1 | contig 45757 bp, 38 predicted proteins | sample Cruoilmetagenom7_FD_187294 | JGI IMG/M metagenome (GOLD analysis project Ga0209345, IMG submission 187294) | Oil polluted marine microbial communities from Coal Oil Point, Santa Barbara, California, USA - Sample 7 (SPAdes) (version 2) | ecosystem: Environmental > Aquatic > Marine > Oil seeps ...
ATCTCGCGCTGTCGTGTCAGACTCTCTAGGCCAAACCATTCCAGCGTTGTTTGAAACGGTAGGTATTCGCCAAATGGAACCAGATGAATTTTATCGTACGTCGCGAGGTGCTTGCCCGTGTGGCTGATGGCGATCGCGCTGTTAAAGACTTTACTTTTAGTGGGCGATTGGTTGGAAATCGGGCCTTCAAGCCGTAATGTTCCAGCAATCAGGGTGACGGATTTGGGCAAGGCCGCCGCAATCCTTTTGAGCGCTTCTGGCGAGCGCAAAGACAGGAAGGGCATCGCCGCTTCTGGCCATATCACGTGGGTTATGGAGCTTACGCCATCGCTTGCAACCAAATCTCCGTCGCGCTGAATTGCTGCGCCGTCGGCTCGGCCCCCACCAACCGTGAGGGCTTCACCCAGGATGAGAGATATGTGCTCTTGAAAAATACTAAACCGCTTAGTCAGGTCGAACTTGTCGATCTGTGGGATGCTGGGCTGCACGATGCGAATCATGACGCCGTCAACATGGGGCTTCATCGGCGCCCTGAGCACTAAAGCTCCGTAGCCGAACGCGAGTATCAGTGGCGCAACGACCAGCCCTATAAATGCAATGCCCCGGTTAAATGCAGGACCTATATTTTGACAGCGATCTCGATAATGATGTCTGTCAATGTGCCGCTCTTTGTTCTCATTGCTGCATGCAATAAGAACAAGCGGCGACGTCGCCACAATCGCAACCCACAGCGATAGCCCGTAAATCCCGACAACACCTGCTGCCTGCATCAACACCAGCGGATAGGTCGCTGCATATCCTAGAGCGTTCCACGGAAACCCAGTCAAAACCGTTCCACGCAGCCATTCGATCGCTGAAAACGCTAATGCGAATATTAGAATACGAACGATCGGGGAAGTTGCTAATCGTGCCGGTAGCATGACAACAAACCCGCATACGATTGCCATTCCAAGCGCATAAAACAGCGCCAAACCGGCTGGCATGATCATCACCGCAAACGGCATCAACCAGGCAAACCGGTCCGCCTCAACCAGGAAGGCGCTGCCAATCCAGGAAAGTCCGGCGAGATGAAACCCGAAGCCAAACCACCATCCCATAATCGCCGCCCGACGGACCACTGAGTGTCGTGCAACCGAATGTGTTAGTGGGGGCGCATGCTGCCTAAGAGGATTCTCAGGGAGGTTTTCGCCATCAATACCGGCGCTACTGGCCTCACTCTCCGTCGCCATCATTGCCGGTTGATCGAGTGTTAACCACAGCACTATGGGCAGCGTCAGAAACAACACCGGTGATAAGTGAAACGGTGCAAACGCAAGCACGGACAGTATGCCAGCCACAAATGCGGCCAATGCCCTTTTCCAACCCGAGAGATAGATGACAAACTCATGCAGCCGCCGGGCCTTGGCCGCAGCGGCAGTAACGGCTTTGAACGTTAGCTCAGTCAACGCACGTTGCTTTCGGTGCGAATTGCCTCGGGTTCAGGCGCGGCCACAGTAGTTCTTGATTGATCCTGATGGGCTAGCAGGTGAATCTTGAGCTTTTTAATCCGCCGCGGATCTGCATCCAATATTTCAAACTCAACGCCTGAGGGATGTCCAACCAGTTCTCCACGCGCCGGCACACGGCCAACGAGCGAGAATACCAATCCACCCAATGTATCAATATCGGCGTCGACATCAGCCAGTAGCTGCAACCCAAGTCGCTGTTCAAGCTCGTCGATCGGCGTTCTGGCTGAAGCAATCATGCCAACAACCGGGTCGATTGTGATGTGCGCAGTTTCGGCCTCATCATGCTCATCCTCAATCTCACCAACGATCTCTTCTACCAGGTCCTCAATGGTCACAAGTCCATCGGTGCCGCCGTATTCATCTACGACCAGCGCCATGTGGATTCTGGTCGATTGCATTCGCAAAAGCAGGTTCATTGCAGGCATGGAAGGCGGTACAAACAGAATAGGGCGGCGAACCTTCGCCAGCGCAATCGGTTTTCCCATGCCATCACCGCCAATATAGGAGCCGATGGCACCAGCTGCGGATCGAGCCTGACAAGCGTTTGTACCAGTCTCGGCACTTGCGGTTGGCCCGGCACTTGCGGTTGGCAAAGCGTCCTCGGGTGCGGGATGATCTTTATCATGCAAGGGACTACTGATCTTTTTATTTGCAGTCCCCGTTGCTTTGTTCAGGTCGATGACAGTTGCCGCAGTCACCATCCACTTCACTAGATCCTTCACATGGACCATTCCGCGCGGATCATCCAGTGTCTCATGATAAAGCGGTACGCGCGATACCCCGGCATCGACAAATGTCTGCAGAACGTCCGCTACAGGCTCCATTTCGTCGACGGCAATAATATCCGCTCGGGGCACCATCACATCTTCAACCTTCAGAGTTCCATACCGCAAAAGCCTGAGCAGCATGGTCCGCTCTTCGACCGAGAACGCGGTTTCATCACCACGGTCTGCCCGCAGCAGTGCGTCTTCAATGGTATCGCGCAAGTTGGCCCCGCTAGGCAGGCCTAGCTTCGCTTTTAAGGCGCTTAGCCAGCCACTCGATCCTGAAATGCGGCTGTCGTCGTCCGAGATGGATGGGTGTTCTGTCGCCATTGTTCGTTCGGGATTGGCCTCTGTTGCAGCATATCAAATCAATGCGGCTAACCGAGTGATCCTTGTGTCTCCTCTTCGTTATATGGGTCAGCAATCCCAAGTTTCGCCAGGATTGCTGTTTCATGGGCTTCCATTTGGACGGCATCTTCATCGGTTTCGTGATCATAGCCGAATAAGTGAAGCAGGCCGTGAACAACAAGATGCGCGAAGTGGTCAAGCGGCGCGACGCCCCGATTATTGGCCTCTTTGAGCATGGTTTCACGGGCGATAATGATGTCGCCAATGAATTCCCGCGCTCCACTCTCCTGGCCTTTTGCTACGCTAGCAGCCAAGTCGGCGGTCAGACCAGTCGAAGGAAACGACAAAACGTTGGTCGCACTGTCTTTGCCGCGAAAATCTCGATTGAGCGTCCGCACCCGCTCATCAAAACTGAGCGCAAGCGCCACCTCGACCGACCTACCTACCTTATCAACCCCTTGTGGGCGGCCGATCGCAGGTTCAATCTGAGCCACAACCAGCCCCGCCAGCCGCTCTACCAGGCGGTCGAGTGTGCGATCAGCTTCCCAGCTATTATCTTCGCGCACAATATCGACGGATATCCGCTGCTCAGGCTCACTTTTGGCGCTGGCTGCTAAGGTGCTGCCGTCAGATCGGGGACTGTCACATTCGTCGTTCATGTTTTAGGCCGAAGAGCCGCTTTCTGCCGTCTCATAAGCATTGACTATACGAGCCACCAGATCACGGCGCACCACATCCGCGCTCAGAAACCGGGTTGCACCGATGCCATCGACGCCGTCAAGCAGATGAACCGCATCTACGAGGCCGGACTTCTGGCCTGGCGGCAGGTCGATCTGAGATGGATCTCCCGTTACTATCATTTTCGAGCCTTCGCCGAGGCGTGTCAAAAACATCTTCATCTGCATTGTTGTAGTATTTTGCGCCTCATCCAGAATCACGAAAGCGTTGGTTAGCGTGCGTCCTCGCATGAAGGCCAGTGGTGCAATCTCAATCACGCCAGTTTCAATGTCTCGCTCCACCTTTTCTGGCGGTAGTACATCATAGAGCGCATCGTAGAGGGGTCTCAAGTAGGGATCGACCTTCTCGCGCATGTCACCTGGCAAAAAACCAAGCCGCTCACCAGCTTCCACCGCCGGTCGCGACAGGATAATTCGCTCAACCTGTCCCCGCTCCAAGCACTGCGCGGCATAGGCCACGGCAAGGTAGGTTTTGCCTGTCCCGGCCGGCCCGATCCCAAACGCCAGGTCAAATTTATTCATATCTTGAATGTAATGGCTTTGATTAAGCGTTCTCGCTGTCACAACCCGCCGCCGGGTGCTGATCGTCCCCTGCCCGTCCGTAGGTCCATTAGTTCCGAGCTTTGTATGTCGGATCATCCCATCGAAATCGCCTGGGCCGATGTCCTCGCCCTTTGCGACACGCTGGTAAAGCCCTTGCAATACTTCTTCCGCGATCAGGCAGTTAGCCTCGGGGCCAGATAGCGCAATAGTGTTGCCGTGCGCATGTGCTTCGATGCCGAGGCGATCTTCGATCAAAGCAAGATGAGCATCAAATTCACCCAATAACCGGGGCAAATGACGATTGTCATCGAACCGCACGATCACGCGGCGTTGCGAAGTCTCGCGCCCCAAATTGCGGCCAGCGACAACGCTTGCTTTAGCTCCTGAACCTTTGGCCCCTATCAATTCAGTGTCTCCGCGTAACACCAATGTCACTGCAACAATTAACCTCGCAGCCAATCGAATCTACCAGCTAAATGTACATATACATATCAATATGCGCATGACGGTACGATGACTTGAAAGCATTTGGCATCATATTTCGGTTAAATCTAGACTGCCACTACGATCGACCCTGTTAAAGAGTTTCTGGTCGCAGTTGCAACCTTTACAGGCAGGATTTTACCGATCTCTGTGTCCGGTCCGTCCGCATGAACCAACTGTAAATAGGGTGAACGCCCAACAAGTTGCCCGTTATTCCGGCCCGGCTTTTCAAATAATACCGGAATTGTGCGGCCGATCGAGCTTTCATTAAATGCGAGTTGCTGGCTTACCAACAGCTCTTGCAGCCGTTGCAATCGTTCAGATTTCACTTCTTCCTCGATCGACGCATCCATATTTGCAGCAGGGGTCCCTGGGCGCGGGCTGTACTTGAACGAATAAGCCTGCGCATAGCCCACGGTTTGCACTATCTGGAGCGTCTGCGCAAAATCGGCCTCAGTTTCTCCTGGGAAGCCCACGATAATGTCGGTTGATAACGCTATGTCAGGCCGTGCCGCCCGGATACGATCCACCAGCCGCAGATAATCTTCAGCAGTGTGCTGCCGGTTCATTGCCGCCAGAATACGATCCGCTCCAGCCTGGAATGGCAGGTGCAGGTAAGGCATGAGCCGGTCATTGACGCGATGTGCTTCAATAAGATCATCACTCATGTCACGCGGGTGGCTGGTCGTATATCGGATACGTGCCAAACCATCCAGTTCTGATAAGGCATTGATCAATTGCGTCAGCGACCAATCCGCACCATCCAGCCCTTCACCATGATAGGCGTTCACATTTTGCCCGAGCAACGTCAGCTCTTTCACGCCGCGCTCAATCATCGACTTGGCCTCGTCGACGACCCTTGAAACCGGGCGTGAAAATTCTATGCCGCGCGTATAAGGCACAACACAGAATGTACAAAATTTATCGCATCCTTCCTGCACCGTCAGAAAAGCTGTTGCCTGTCGCGGGCCTTGCCGTTTTGCCAGTTGGTCAAACTTATCCTGCTCGGGAAATTCGATGTTGACGATCTGCCGGCTTTCCGCCTTCGCCTTGATGATCAGGTCTGGTAGGTTGTGGTAGCTTTGCGGCCCCACTACGACATCCACGCTCGGCGCGCGCCGAGTAATCTCCTCGCCTTCCGCTTGCGCTACACAGCCCGCTACCGCCACGGTTGTTGATTTGCCTTCCAGTTGGCGGTCAGCCTTCACCTGTCGGATGCGCCCAAGCTCGGAATAGACCTTCTCGGCCGCCTTCTCGCGGATATGGCAGGTGTTGAGCACAATCACGTCAGCTTCGGCCACGTTTTTAGTCTCTTCAAACCCGACCGGCGCTAGTGATTCAATCATCCGCTCACTATCGTAGACATTCATCTGACAGCCAAACGTTTTGACGAAGACCTTTTTTATTGTCGGCCTAGTCGGCTTGGTCTCAGGCTTTGTTATATGTTTGCTCTCTGAACCTTCTTCAAGGTCCACGTCAGGTCGAGTTTCGAGCTTTATTTGGGGCATGGCAGCCTCATGCTGGTCCGTCGTTTTCACTTCAATCACCCTAATACGCTGAGTGTTCAGCCCGCGTCATCGCGATTTGATTGACCCGCATGTAGCATTAAGTCAGGCTGTGAGTTAAATTATAGTCGCCAAGTTGTCACGAACCAAGATTGGATCGAAGGTTGCCCTCCCTTGGTCGTACTCAAGGCTTGTCCGAATCCTCGATCGTCAGCTAGCATCATCATTCCAAGCAAACTTTCGCCGATGATTGCCAACTCAGCGATACTCCATTGGCCGATTGCTAAAATAACAAAATCTGCGATCAAGCAGTGAGGACCGGCGCATCGCCCAGCCCTCGGGAAAGGCTCAACATGGGGGAATGGGGTCGACGTCTGGCGATGATCTTTGCTGCCGCATTAGCCGGCTATGCAGCAATGTCGGTGGGTATGCCTCTACCGTGGATGATCGGGCCGCTGCTTCTCACATGTAGTTTTGGTATGCTGGATATCAAGCCGCCGCTCCATAAGACCTATCGCCCCGTCGGGCAGTTGGTGGTTGCCACCGCTGTCGGCCTCTATTTCACACCGGAAGCCTTTGCCGAAGTCACAGAGCAGGCAGTGGAAATGGTCGGTGCCGCGATCCTCACGATCGGCGCGGGATTGACCAGCGCCCTGCTGCTGCGCCGTCTGGCCAAGGTCGATGGCACAGTGGCCTTCTTCGCAGCAATGCCAGGTGGCCCGGTTGAAATGGCTGTGCTGGCCGAACGCTGGGGCGCTCCCGGTGCCCCGGTGATCTTTTCGCAAACGATGCGCATCGTCTTCATAGTGCTGGTTATCCCGCCAGCGCTAATGTTCTTCGCTGGCATCTCGATGCCTACCTTGCGACCGACTACTGAAATTTACCTACCAGGGCTGGCGCTGCTCTATGCCATCGCCATAATCTGCACCTACCTTTTGCACTTGGCCAACGTCCCAAACCGCAATTTCCTCGGTCCACTTGCTGTCGGGGCGTTGATCTCGGTACTTGGGATTAAACTTTCAGGCGTTCCCACGGTACTGCTCGCTGCTGGTCAAATCTTGCTCGGCATTTCACTTGGCTCAACATTCACGCGCCGGCAATTCCGGCGTGATGTGGGTTTTGCCCGTGCCGCAGTCATCACCACGGTGATTCTATTGCTTCAGTGCGCCGTCGTCGCCGTCGGGCTGTGGTTGATTTCGGATAAGCCTCTTGGAGGCTTTTTGCTGGCAACAGCGCCCGGCAGCGTTACTGAAATGGCACTAACCGCGAAGCTTCTCAACCAGGGCGTGGCCATGGTCACAGCCTACCATCTCGTCCGAATATTCATCATTATCCCGCTGGCCCCTCTGCTCTATCGGCTGTTTCGTTATTTCATGGGCACTTATATGGAACCCGATCAATTGGAAGGCGATGCGACTGAATATGGCGCGGCATCGGGTTCGCACTTACAGCCTTCCACGAAGCCGACATCTAAGGTTGAGAAAGACCCAATCGAGTAGAGATGCATTTCACTATTTGCTGCGTTCACTTCTGTCCTCTTGAACTCTTTGGAAGCATGCCTTGGCCCATTATCTAGCATTGCCGAGAGCTCTGTTCGCTGTTGCTGACTACCGGCGCATCTGGACCATAGGGCTGCTGACAGGCATTACCCGCTGGCTTGAGCTGCTAGCGTTGGGAATCTATGCCTACGATGTTACCAGTTCGCCGGAGGTAGTGGCATTGTTGGCATTGCTGCGGATGGCTCCGTTTGTTGTTTTCGGCTTCTTCATCGGCGCGTTGACCGACATGATCGACCGCAAGCGCTGGCTCATCGCCGCAATCGGGATGGTGCTTGTCAGTTCGGGGGGGATGATTGTAGCTGCCTTCAGCGGTTTCGCCACAATCGGATTGGTTGCCGTCGCAACCGTTATTTCAGGCATCTTCTGGGTCACTGACATGCCACTCCGGCGGCGGTTGCTGGTAGAAACCATCGATCATCAGTTCCTCACGTCCGCATCTGCCTTTGATGCCGTTACAAACTATATAACGCGCGTTATCGGACCGCTGATTGGTGGTGCCGCCTATCAGTGGTTTGGCATCATTGGAATTTTTGCATTTTCCACAGCCGTCTATCTCGTCTGCTTATTGCTGGCGTTACGCTTAGAAAAACCGGTTCGGTCTCGAGCGGGAGGTAACGCCGTCACGGTCCCCGACGACAGGCCAATACCGGGTAATGCCCGCCACGTCGCGCCAACCTTTCAAGCGCTTACATTCGCCTGGAAAATGTTTGTTCCACCGGCAATTCTCTTACGTAACCGTCAATTCATGATCATTCTCGGCATCACAGCAGTCTATAACATCTGGTGTTTCCCGCTGATTGCCATGGTGCCGGTGATCGCAGAGCGAGATTTCGGTCTATCGCCGGTTCTTGTCGGTGCATTGTCCGCCTGTGACGGCATCGGCGGCACGATAGGCGCCGTGATGGTTGGAATGCTGGCAACCAACAGATCGCTTATGACGCTTTATTTTCTAGGGCCTACCTGCAACCTTATCCTGCTGTCATGTCTGGCTTGGTTCCTCAGCGTCGAGATGGCTACCTTGGCGCTTTTATGTGCGGGGGTTGCGGCTGCATGTTTTTCCTCGACTCAATATGCGCTCGTGTATCATGTTGCGCCTCCAGAAATGCGCGGTCGCGCAACCGGCCTTCTGTCAATGTTCATCGGCACCGGTGCGCTCGGGCTCTACAACACAGGTTTTCTGTTTGCCACCTTCACCTCGGCCCATGCGCTCACCATCATGGTGGCTGAAGGTTCGGCTGCCATTTTGTTGCTGGCTGTGGCCTGGCTCGCCATGCCAACCAGAAAAACGCCCGCCAACTAGCCGACAGACAAGCAATTCCCTGAGTGATGCGTCAGAGTTGCCGGTTGCTTGCGGAACAAGTCTGTTGCGAAATCAATCGCTGCCAAGCACACCAATCTATTCAATGAATCGCAAACCTGTGTCGGGGCACTATGTGTCTACCTTGACACTTCGTGTCCTATTGACTGGGGATCCTCTCGATCACAACTTAGATTCCTGTCGTAACATCTGGGAAAAATCACCATGAGCACGCCGAAGCACGCCAAAGTCTTGATCTTGGGGTCAGGCCCAGCCGGCTATACGGCAGCGATTTATGCGGCGCGTGCCATGCTCAACCCCGTCGTGATCCAAGGCATTCAACCCGGTGGGCAGCTAACCATCACCACCGAGGTTGAAAACTACCCAGGCTTCGCGGATGTCATACAGGGTCCGTGGTTGATGGAGCAGATGCAGGCCCAGGCCGAACATGTCGGCACCGAGATCATCATGGATCAAATTTCCGCGGTGGATCTCAAAAGCCGCCCCTTCAAGCTCACTGGTGATGGTGGTGCCGCCTATACTTGCGATGCGTTGATCATTTGTACTGGCGCCCAGGCGCGTTGGCTCGGTCTCCTTTCCGAGCAGGAATTTCAAGGCTTTGGCGTTTCGGCCTGTGCCACCTGCGACGGTTTCTTTTATCGAGGCAAGGAAGTCATCGTCGTGGGCGGCGGCAACACAGCGGTCGAGGAAGCGTTGTTTCTCACCAACTTTGCCTCTCGCGTTACGGTTGTTCATCGCCGCGACGAGTTTCGAGCCGAAAAAATCCTCCAGGACCGTCTGTTCAAGAACCCCAAGATCGAAGTGATCTGGGATGCCTCTCTTGATGAAATCGTTGGTGAATCAGATCCCAAAAGAGTTACCACTGCGCGTCTCAAAAACGTCAAAACCGGTGAGATCACCGAGCGCGCCGTTGATGGCGTTTTCATCGCAATAGGCCACGCCCCTGCGACAGAGCTGTTCAAAGGACAGCTTGAAATGAAACAGGGCAACTACCTTGTCACCGCACCAGATTCGACCGCAACGACAATTCCAGGCGTGTTTGCCGCTGGCGATGTGACCGACGATATTTATCGCCAGGCGGTAACCGCTGCAGGAATGGGCTGCATGGCGGCACTGGAGGCGGAGCGCTATCTGACAGAGCTGGAGACCACGCAAGCCGCCGCTGAATAGTCGTCGAGCGATTAGAAAAACAGCGGAAACGATCCCAAATAAGGGGGGCTTGCTACGGTTAACTGATCGCAAGCCCTTGCCATTCGCTCCAGACAGCGTAAAAATACTGCTGAAGTTCAACGAATCCAACTGGTTGTGAAGCTTCACAAATATTTTTTTCAAGGCAGTCTTCGCCTCTCTGATCTCGACAGAGTCAAATATCGTCTTAATAGCCAAATATTGTCTTATAGAAAGGGCCGTTGTCCCTGTGGTGCGGAGGCTTTTCGTGATCCACATCGCACAGCGGCGGCCGAACCATGATGGACTGGGATAAGCTCCGAATATTTCATGCGGCTGCCGAAGTTGGCAGTTTCACGCACGCTGGTGAGCACCTCCACATGAGCCAATCTGCCGTGAGCCGGCAAGTCTCGGCACTTGAAAAAGACCTCCGTGTTGCTTTGTTTCATCGGCATGCACGTGGCTTGGTGCTGACTGAACAGGGCGAAGTGCTGTTTCAAACCGCGACAGAAGTAATGGCCAAGCTTCGCACCGCCGAGGCATTGCTGGGAGATGCAACAACCAAGCCTTCGGGCGATCTACGCCTAACCTGTCCCGTTGGGCTGGGTACGATATGGATTACGCAGCGCTTGCGTGAATTCATGGAGCTTTATCCTGATATCCGGGTTGAATTAATCCTGAACGATGATCAGTTAGATATCGCGATGCGGGCGGCAGATGTTGCGGTTTGGACGCATGAGCCTGAGCAGAGCGATTTAATCAGGCGGACACTGTTTAAAGCGCGTGTTCGGGCGTTTGCCTCGGTGCAATATGTTGAGCGCTATGGCACGCCGCAATCTCTTGAAGATCTGGAGGGTCACCGCATTATTTCCCATAGCGGTGCCCCGGCCCTGCATCTCTCGGCTGTGCGCTGGCTCGAAACGGCGGGGCGCGACGAAAACAACCCGCGCATCCCTGCCTTTCGCGCCAACAGTGTGATTGCGATGAAATATGCTATTCGTTCTGGCATTGGCATTGGCATGATCCCGGAATATTTGACCGAGGATGAGACCGACCTCGTTCCGGTTCTCAACGAGGTCCAGCAACCAGCAATGTCGATCATTTTCGTCTATCCGGAAGAACTAAAAACCGCCAAAAAAATCCAAGTTCTCAGAGACTTCCTGGTTTCTCAAGTGCGCAAATGGAAAGATTAAGATAGTGTGACCCAGGGCTTTGCCGGCGTTAGTTCGAGAGCTTCGATCAAGCTGAAATTTGCCTTAGACATGCATATTAAGCATAGCTCGCATGCTTAGGTTTGACTTGTTCATAAAGCTACTATTCCGATCTAATAAGTGGGCTGTGACGGACAGCTCAAGAAGGCTGTACCCTCCCTTCAATGCCTTCTGCCCATCCTGGAGATGTGGCGCAACTCAAAGGCCGGATCAAAATGATCCGGCTTTTTTTTGCGCATCGTTCCCCGAAGCTTCCCGCTCATCTTCAAGCGACATTTGCGACCATCTATCCGCTATCCGCCCCTTAAACAGCAACAGCGCCACCGCTCCATAAAGGCAATGCACGATTGCAGCCTTTGCAATGACGCGCTATCAATCAGGCAGCATTTCCCCGGGAGATAATGGAATTATGGCGAAAACGCTCTACGATAAAATATTTGACGACCACACGGTCGAATGCCAGGACGATGGCACCTGCCTTCTCTACATCGACCGGCATCTCGTGCATGAAGTCACCAGCCCGCAGGCATTTGAGGGCTTGCGCACGGCTGGCCGCAAGGTTCATTCGCCGAAAAAGACGCTCGCGGTTGTTGATCATAACATTCCAACCTCCGATCGCTCTGAAGGCATAAAGAATCCTGAATCTCGTCTGCAAATCGAAACGCTGGCCAACAATGCCGCTGAGTTCGGCATCGAATATTTCGACGAGACCGACATTCGGCAGGGCATCGTTCACGTCATTGGTCCAGAGCAGGGTTTCACGCTTCCAGGCACAACCATCGTCTGCGGTGACAGCCACACCTCAACACACGGTGCCTTTGGCGCACTGGCGCACGGCATCGGCACTAGTGAAGTCGAGCATGTTTTAGCAACTCAGACGTTGATCCAGAGTAAAGCCAAAAACATGCGCATTACCGTTGATGGGAAATTGCCCGACAGCGTTACCGCGAAGGATGTCATCCTTGCAATCATCGGCAAAATTGGTACCGCAGGCGGCACCGGCCATGTCATCGAATACAGCGGCGAGGTTATCAAGGCGCTATCGATGGAAGGCCGCATGACGGTTTGCAATATGTCGATCGAAGCTGGTGCGCGTGCCGGTATGATCGCGCCTGATGAGAAGACATTTGAGTATTTGAAGGGTAAACCCATGGCGCCCACTGGGGCTGCTTTGGAAAAAGCTTTGAAGTATTGGGAGACGCTACATACTGACGATGGCGCTCAATTCGATACCGAAGTCACCCTGGATGGTGCTAACCTGCCGCCAATCGTAACTTGGGGCACAAGCCCTGAAATGGTCATCACAATCGAGGGTCGCGTCCCCGATCCCGATAAAATAGAAGACGAGGCGCGCAAGGCCGCAGTCACCCGTGGGCTGGAATACATGGATCTGGAAGCCAACACGTTGATGACCGACGTCGAGATCGACGTTGCCTGGATTGGCTCCTGCACCAATGGCCGCATTGAAGATTTGCGCGACGTTGCACGCATTGTTGAGGGCAAGAAGGTTTCCGATCGCTTGGCCTATGCCCACATCGTGCCGGGATCGGGGCTGGTGAAAGCACAGGCTGAAGCCGAAGGTCTCGATAAAATCTTTCTGGCTGCGGGTTTTGGCTGGCGCGAACCGGGTTGCTCGATGTGTCTGGGCATGAACCCAGACCAGCTTGAGCCCGGCCAACGCTGCGCCTCGACATCAAACCGCAATTTCGAAGGCCGTCAGGGCTATCAGGGACGCACGCATCTGGTCTCTCCGATTATGGCGGCTGCCGCTGCCATCGCAGGCCATTTCGTTGATGTTCGCAAGATCCATTAATTACCCATTCATCCGAGGATGACGCTGAGCATAGGACGTGTCGTCGTCAATAAGATCAGTTCCCAGCGGGTCGCGCAGACATTGCGCGGCCCGCTTTGTTTTTCTCAGCTTGTCATGACAGGCCGTCTGGAACTGGCCCTGACAACTGGAAAGCTTAGGGTAACGATCGATCAAGCGAACGTGAGAAGTTATTCATTGTGTCGCATCCTCGTGTTGGCGATCATGGCAGCCGCAGGTCATGTTTGCCTGCCGATACAAGGAGAATTTGATATGAGCAAAACAATGACAACCGCCCTTCTGCTGGCAGGCGCCGTGGCCGTAGCAGCAACTGGCGTGGCAGCAACTTCTGCATCAGCTGCGGGCGCTAGTGAAAAATGCTTCGGCGTGTCACTTGCTGGCAAGAACGACTGCAAGGCAGGCGCTGGTACCACATGCGCCGGCACTTCGAAGGTGGATTATCAGGGTAACGCCTGGACGCTGGTGCCAAAGGGCAGCTGTGAAACATTGGCCTGGGGTAAGGTTATTCCCGGCGATCGCAAAGGCAGCCTGACAGAACTTAAGCGCGATGTGCCAAAGGCCTAATACTTTCGGCAAATATCGCCAAGAGGCGTCCGGGCCGCATGAGATCAACGTCCCCCGTGATCTGCGGGCCGGACACTTTCAAGTGACACTCGAAAGTGATAACAGCAAATGACGCTCGCAGCCGTGGTTTTCCTGCCTGCGGTCAAACCTATTGATGAGAGCCACGATGACGGACCATGCCTCCAACATCAACAATATCAATGCGGCCCATGCCAATGCCGCTCAAGCAGTGGCACAGAGAGCTGCTTTTGCATGCCAAAAGGCGATACCAGGCAAAGCCGGGGTTGGTTTGAAGCCCGAGCACTATAAAGAAATTCTCGCAACCAACCCGGACATTGGCTGGTTCGAAGTTCATCCTGAAAACTATATGGGTGCAGGTGGCCCTCCGCATCGGTATTTAACTGAAATTCGTGATCGGTATCCCCTTTCGCTTCATGGCGTTGGCTTATCGATCGGCTCGTCCCACCGTCCCGACCGGCATCACCTGCAGCGCTTAAAAGGGCTCATTGAACGCTATCAACCCGGCCAGTTCTCCGAGCACTTGGCATGGTCGACCCACGACGAGGGTTTCCTCAACGATCTGCTGCCACTCCCCTATACGCCCGAGACCCTCAATACCGTCTGCGAGCATATCGACGAGGTGCAGTCGTTCCTGGGCCAAACCATGCTGCTGGAGAACCCGGCAACCTATGTCGTCTTTACTGAGAGCAGCATCGACGAGATCGATTTTCTCAGCGAAATTTCCAAGCGCACCGGCTGTGGTCTTCTGCTTGACGTCAACAACGTCTACGTCTCCTGCACAAATCATCGACGCGATCCTGCAGCATACCTCGACCGGTTCCCGCTTGCGCATGTCGGCGAAATTCATCTCGCAGGCCACGCCGAGGACATTGACGACGCAGGTGACCGATTGCTGATCGATGCCCATGACCGCGCTGTCCTAGCCGCTGTCTGGCAACTTTACGAAAGGTTGATTGCGCGCTCAGTTCCCATTCCAACACTGGTAGAATGGGATAACAATATTCCGGATTGGCCAACGCTGTTCAGCGAAGCCCAAGCAGCACAAAACATCCTCCAGCGGGCGGCCTTGCCGAGCCGCTTGCAGCGATCACCAACGCCAGGTTTTCCCTCCGCAGATGCCGATGCTTCGTGGCCCGATGTGAGCAGCCATGAACTGGTCTAGCACACAGCGCGAGTTCGCGGCTGCTTTGCGCGAACCTGAGGCGAAGACACCGCACGGCGTCGCCGGTGCAAAGGGCTCAGCACCATCGACCCGGCGCTTTAATGTTTATCGAAATAACACCATGGTCAGCTTGGTCGAAGCTTTGGCCGCCACCTACCCGGTGGTGAAAGAATTGGTCGGCGAAGAATTTTTCCACGCTTTGGCCCGTGCTTACGCGGCAGAAAATCTACCGAAGTCACCTGTTATGTTGGCCTATGGCTCAACTTTCCCGGATTTCCTGGATGCGTTTGAGCCCGCTCGCGCAGTCCCATTCCTCGCTGATGTTAGCCGTGTTGAGTGGGCATGGCTTGAAGCTTATCATGCAGCCGATAGTGATCCCGCAGAACTCAGCGTGCTGGCTGAGTTATCACCCTCTGATGTTTTACTCGCGCGCATCAAATTCCACCCCTCCCTGCGCCTGCTTGAATCCAATTGGCCTGCAGCCGCCATCTGGGGCGCACATCAACTCTCCGACAATGCAGCACGTACCGCCTCGCTGGAGAGCATTTTTCAAACTGAAAAATCAAACACCGAGTATGCGTTTGTCGTCCGGCCTGGTTACGACGTTGATGTTCGCGTGTTGGTGCCCGGCATCTGGACATTTCTCATGGCCCTCCTTGCAAGGCAGACGCTGGGCGAGGCCTTAGAAAGTCTTGGCGGCGACGATCAAGAAAACCTTGTTGCGATGTTGACCTACCTGTTCGAGGCTGGCGTTGTGTCTGGAATCGAGATGCCAGGATCACGCGGCTAGGTCAAAACCATGCCGCCGATTGGCCCACCAGTTGGCAAATTTGAAATGCGGAGAGAAAAAATGATCGCGACACTAAAAAACCTCTACGAGAGTTTCTTTCGTGGCCTTCAATGCGTCACGGAAAACTGGCTTCTGGGCCTAAGCGCTAGGTTGATTTTCTCAAGTGTGCTGTTTTTCTATTTCATGAACTCTGTCATGACCAAAGTTGGTTCAGGATTTCCTGGCTGGCTAATCCCGCAGAACGGTGCCTATGCGCAAATTCTGCCCACCGTGGCCGAGCAATACAACTATAACGCCAGCGAAATTCCGTTTCTGCCCTATGGCCTGATTGTCTATGCCGGCACCTACGCTGAGTTCATCCTGCCAATATTGATATTACTTGGCTTATTCACCCGGTTGGCGAGCGCTGGCTTCATCGGTTTTATTGCAGTCATGAGTATCGTCGATGTGGCCTTCCATGGTGCCGGGGCCAAAACTATTGGCGTTGTATTCGATCGCGTGCAGGATTCAGCAATCCTCGATCAACGGCTGCTTTGGCTCTTCCCGCTGATCTACTTGCTCCTGCGTGGCCCGGGGTTCATATCTCTAGATGCCATCTTGGGCCACTTCTTCCGTAGCGAACACTCTTGACACATCGCGAAATTGGTATGCGATGACGTCAAGTTGGGTCGTCGGCCAGAGTGTTTTGATGAAAATATGAAACGCTCTTGAGCTGCCCATTACATTGACGCTAAGCGGAACTAGCAAAATGAACACTAACAACGGCGCTGTACATCGAGCACGTCCCGCGGGCCGGAAGTTCTTCTTCAATCCTGGCCCAACGAATATTCCAGACTCCGTTTTGCGCGCTATGGACCGCGCCACGGAGGATTTCCTTTCCGATGACTTTAAGGTCGTGCTCACACGGACGCACGCTAGGCTGAAAACGGCTTTGCGCACCAGCCAGCATCTGCTGCTCTACGGTGCCAATGGCCATGCTTCCTGGGAGGCAGCGCTCTCCAACGTCTTTTCGATCGGCGACAAAGTGTTGATACTCGAGTCAGGCCACTTCTCGTTTCATTGGTCGAATATGGCGCGAGACCTTGGCCTGGAAGTCGAGACTTTGTCAGCCGATTGGCGTTACGGCGTGCCGGTTTCAGCGTTGGCGGATCGGCTTGCAGCGGACGCTAAACATGAGATCAAAGGCGTCCTGGTCGTCCACAATGAGACGGCCACCGGTTTGGTGCACCCACTGGCTGAACTTCGCGCCGCCATCGACAGTGCCAACCACCCCGCGCTGTTCTTAGTCGATACTATTTCGTCCTTCGCCTCTATGGATGTTCGCGTGGATGACTGGGGCATAGATATTGCGGTTGGCGGCAGCCAGAAGGGCCTGATGATGATAGCTGGCCTCTCCTTCACGACTATCAGTGCGCGCGCCATGGAGATCTCGAAAACGGGCGGCCTTCGCCGCAGTTTTCTGAATTGGAACCAAATGTTGACGGTCGAGCCTCAGCGGTTTCCAGGCACCTCGCCCGTGCACCTGATCTGGGGGCTCGATGAGGCTTTGCGTCTGTTGGAGGAGGAAGGATTCGATAAAGTCCTTGCCCGTCACGCACGTTTGGCGGCTGCAACTCGCGCAGCAGTCAATCACTGGGGCGGTGGTGGAGCAAGCGCTGCCATCATCTCGATTGATGGGCTTGCGGGCCAGGTTGATAGTATTGAGTTGCTCACGCGCGACCCCAATCGTGTATCGGATTCCGTGACCGCTGTTCTCGTGCCCGATGGCTTTGACGCCAATGTTATGCGCCAGGTTGCACGTGATCGTTTCAATCTCTCACTTGGTCAGGGGCTAGGAGGCCTTGCCGGCCGGGCCTTCAGAATAGGGCATTTGGGCGATCTCAATGAGCCGATGCTGCTTGGTGCGCTGGGCGCCATCGAACTATCCATGCGCGCCACTGGCCTGTCGCATCAGCCAGGCGGGGTCGACGCCGCTATCAGAGAGCTAAGTGATAATCCCCAGCATAGTGGAGCTTGAAGCAAGCGCTTTCCAACCACCCATAAGTGCCAAGTCATTCTCGGTATCGCGGCCAGGTTTATGTTGCCAGATTTGCGTTGCCAGATTTGCGTTGAATGCCAATTCCGCTAGGTTGCTGTCTGCAAGCAGGGCGGTCCCGTCATTCATTAGGAATAAGCGCCCATTAGGAGTAAGCGCCATGTCCACGACAAAAACACCGAATACCGATCCATCCAAAACGCTCGTCCAGCAGCAGTTCGGCACCAACGCCGCCAACTATGTCGTCTCGACGGTGCATTCAAAAGGCGCATCATTGCAGCGTATGGTCGATCTCGTGTGTCCGCAAAGCAATTGGTTGGCGCTTGATGTGGCGACCGGCGGCGGGCATACCGCGTTGGCATTTGCTCGACATGTTTCCTATGTCACGGCATCCGATTTAACTGCGGAAATGTTGGAGCAGGTGAAGCGCCAGATAGCTGACAGGGGGATCAAAAACATCGATACTGCGTTAGCCGATGCCGAGGATTTGCCCTTCGAAGATGCGGCCTTCGATTTGATCACCTGCCGCATTGCCCCGCATCACTTCCCCGATATTGCGAAGTTCGTCTCCGAAGTCTACCGAACTCTAAGGCCTGGCGGCGTGTTCGCGCTGGTCGACAACATCTCACCAGATTCAGCAAGCACGCCAGGCTTTTCAGATGGCGACATGCTTGAAGCGGCCAATACCTACAATGAGTTTGAAAAAATTCGTGATCCCAGCCATGGCCGAGCGTGGCAGCCGAGTGAGTGGGCCAATTGCATCACTTCGGCCGGCTTTGAGATCACCCATCAGGAGTTTATACCAAAACCAATGAACTTCGATGTGTGGTGCCGCAATATGTCGGTCCCAGCGGATCGAATTCCAGGCCTGGAGGCGATGTTGCGCGAAGCCAAACCGGCCTTCAAGGCCTACATTCGACCTGAGGATACAGATAAGGGATTAGGCTTTACATTGACCGAGCTGATGGTAATCGCTCAAAAGCCTCTATGATGTGGCCTGTGATGCAGTTTGGCAAAAAACATGGACCTCAAAACTATCAAGTCGCTACATGGAGGCCAAAGCTGTTGCATAATCGTATCTATGGGGAAACTGTTGGCGCAGAGATCGCTGGTAGCTGCGGATCTGCTTGCCTGCGCAAAGGCAATAAAGCTTAATCGCGATTGAACGTTCTATGAGACATAACCGAGACCGATAGACGAGGGCCAACGCTGATGGCGATCAGACGAAATACGATTTTCTTTATGATCAGTGTGTGTCTAGCCTCCGTGTGGTTGCCTTCAGGCGTTCGAGCCAGCTCGGATGGCCCGCCGACTATAAAGGAATATGCAGCCCATGTTGGTGGCGCAAAGATCCTGGCAGTTGGTTCTTTAGTGATCGATGGCACCCGCTTGAGATGTGGTAATCGGCCAACTGTGCTTGATCCCTCATTAGATGATTATGGCGCGGCCTATCCGGGTTTCCTGATACTCAATCTAAGGCTGATCGCGCGGGTGCCGACGGCGGTAAAGCTTTGGATTTATTCACACGAATGCGGCCATCAGTTTCGTGGTCCCGATGAAGAGGCGGCCGATTGCTTTGCGGTGCAGCGTGGGCGGCGTTATGGCTGGCTCACATCTGACGGCCTTGAGCAGATCTGCCGGTTCATTAGCCCAGCGAAGGCATCAAGCATGCATTATTCTGGCCCTCAGCGTTGCAAATTAATGCGAAAATGCTTTGTTTCCGGTCGTGTTCGCTGATTGCAGTCTGGACGCAATCGGGTAGAATTGCGCTATAAGCAGTCAAGGTAAGACAGATTGAGGTTGCAGCGTGTCCAGCTGAGTGGTCAAGGCCAATGGTCAAGGTTGGGGATGAAGCGCTGTGCGGAAGGATGATGATGGAAAAGTTCACGAAACTAACCGGCGTTGCCGCGCCAATGCCAATGATCAATATCGATACCGACAAGATCATTCCGAAGCAGTTTCTAAAGACAATCAAACGTAGTGGCCTTGGTAAGCATCTCTTCCAGGAGATGCGTTACGATGAAAACGGCAACGAGATCGAGGATTTCGTCCTAAACAAGCCGGCCTATCGAAAAGCCCAGGTTCTGGTTGCAGGTGACAATTTCGGTTGCGGATCAAGCCGTGAGCACGCGCCTTGGGCGCTGTTGGACTTTGGCATCAAATGTGTCATCGCAACCAACTTTGCGGACATTTTCTATAATAACTGCTTCCAGAACGGCATCTTGCCCATCAAGGTCTCGCCGGAAGATCTTGCGAAGCTGATGGAAGACGCGGAGCGCGGCGCGAATGCCACGCTTACGGTCGACCTTGAAGTGCAGGAAATCCGCGGTCCCGATGGTGGCGTCTTGAAGTTTGAGATAGATTCCTTTCGGAAGTATTGTTTGCTGAATGGCCTGGATGATATCGGTCAGACGCTGCAGAAGGCTTCAAGTATCAAGAAGTATGAGAAAAACCTGGAAGCTGATCGCCCCTGGGTATGATGATGAGGCTTTAGAGTTTTTCCGTTCGTTACGGAATCATTCGGGCTTTGCGGAATTACTCAGGCCGCGGCTGTGGTGTCGTCGCGGCCTACATCTTCTGGCGCATCAGGCCGCGCAATGTCAGAACGCTGATGGCCGATAGCGCGGCAACTGCAAATCCGCTTGCTATGAAGATAAAATTGGCAGCCCAATCAGGTTTGCCCGTCCAAAGTTTTCCAGAAGAGAGAATGAACAGAACGCCAGCGACGGCCGCAAAACCATGGATCAGCGTCAACTTCTGCGCAGCCAGCAGCCACCTCGGCTCGCGCGCCGGGCTGCCATCATGCCCCAGCAAGGCGCTATAGAGATAGATCGCCAGCCCGATTAGCAACATGCCGCAGCCATACTGCCATGCATGATACCAGTTCAGGGTTGTGAGGTAGTAGCAACTGAGCATGCTGCCGCCGCCCCAGCCATATACCAGGGCTATAAGTCGTGCATTGCGGCGTGCGGCAATCGGGGCAGCCAATGGTGTGATCCGCTCAGGTGGAAGCGCGCCAATGGCGATATTCGCACGCCACCCGCCAGCAATTGTAATCATGGCAAACAGTGCGGCTGCCATCGCCACCACAATTGGCTTTCCGCTGATAACACCAGCAACCATTATTGCAGCCGTGATGCAGCCAATTGCCAAAACTCCACAGAGTAGATAGCGCACACCTTTCACGAGGATTTTCCATACGTGCTACCGGTTGGGCGCCCATCAGGTCTACGTGCTCGGCCAATTAGCGCTACCAAACTAATGGCGACCAGCGCTACAGCACCAAAAAAGAAAATGTTGTTAGCAGCCCAGTCTTCCCAACCCGGCCTGGGCGCAGAGAAGCGAGTCATTTTGCCATCAAGAAGCAGTCCGGCAATCACTATGGTCATGCCAATTAACTGGAACACAGCAAGATAGTGGCCGAGTTTCAGCATGGTTTCATCATCCTTCTTTATGTCGGCGTCCTTTTTCAAGGTCGCTGAGAAGAAGAGGCACAGCCCGGCGGCCACAAAGAACGCCAGGAAAAACTGCCACCATTCGTGCCAATTGAGTATGCCTGAGCCATAAGTCACCACCAGGGCTAGCGCACCCCATGTCCACACGAGCCCCATGAATCGTGCTGAACTTGCAGCAATCTCAGAGCGCGATGCATTTTGAGCATGCAAGGCCCGTGCTTCGCGTATCGCAGTTAGTGCAATGAAGATGCTTACAAAAGCAGCAATCGCCATGTGCACATAAGCCATCCGCAAATCTAATCCCCGCCCGCCGGCGCTTATTGCAAGTAACGCTACGCTGCCTGCTATACCGAGTGCCCAGATAATCATGCTGTCCTCATTTAATTAAGCACCTAGAAAATTGCTTAATAGCCTTAAGCCGTACCCAGGCCACGAATCATCAGCCGCGCGCCCTCGAATGTTGCAGTTCTAAGAACTAGAAGGCTTTATATGTAAACCAAACATACAATCAGGCACTATTCATAGTGAGGCATATTTGCCAAATCGGTTCTGCTTAGGCTGTCTGAAGACAGCGCTAATTCGGCCAACAGTTCATGATATGGGCCATATGGGTATGGCAAACGCCTTGCCTTTAGCTCCACGTTTTAGGTTGTGTTTTCAGCAAAAGACCACTTTTTATTGACCGTCCAGCCTCCGACAGGTATATCAGCCCATCTTTTGCCGCGCGGAATCTTGGTTCCGGGCGGGAATTGCGTTGTCCCTCTTAGAAAGAGCCGAAGACAACGTAATTTCATTGTCTCAATAGTAGCCAGGCTAGGCTTGGCGCAGGCTCAACTCAGGAATCATCATACAATGGCAAATACGTCATCGGCCAAAAAGGCTGCCCGTCAAGCAGTGCGCCGGACCGAAGTCAACAAGACGCGTCGCACGCGTCTTCGCTCTGAAATTCGCCGTGTAGAAGAGGCGATTGCCGCTGGCGATCAGACCGCCGCCGCCCTGGCTCTTCGCATTGCTCAGCCGGTTATCGCGCGTTCTGCACAAATTGGCGTGATTCATTCCAGCAACGCCAACCGCAAGGTTTCTCGTCTCGCTAAGCGCGTGAAATTAATGGCCGTTGCCGCAACTTGATCAGTCTTTTTCGTCTGTTGTAAAACTGTCACAATTTGAAATTGTACCGGTTGCGCGAGTCGGGGAAAATAAGTGGATAAAATACATATTTTATTGAGTGTTAGAGTCCGCTTAGCCGCTTATGTCGGTGGATGAAAAAACAGCATCAGCGAATTAGCATAGCATAAACGTCGTTCAATTAGCGCTCCTTGATGGAGCGCTTTTTTTTGCCTTTTTGAGTTCTCAGTTCATATTTTTGCTGTGGACTCAATGTGATGCGGAATTGGTGCTTGCCAGAACGCGTCATACTTGCGTTTTTGGTGTGAGCCGAGGAAATTTAATTGTGCCCGCTGCGATCACTTGATCCGACTTGTGTCCCATCTATCGATGTGTTTAATAATTGGTTAACGAGCAGGGGGGGAGGGCATAGATTTTTACCCTCTAGTTAGATCTATCTATCCGGGTTGAATTTAGTCCGGGCTCCACCAGAGTTTGGCCCATACAGGGCTCTAAGGTAGGCTTGTTAGGTCGATATGTATTGCGTTTAGTGGTTTTCTGCCTGGTCTGGCTGTATGGGGCAAGCGGAAGGTGACGTGAAGACTATAAGTAATGTGCGAGATCCTGCGGCAGGGATTGAAGGCATGAATTATAGCTTTGCAAGGGCGTTTGAAAGTGGGGAGTTGTAACGTGATCATTCATGGAATTTTACCGTTTAATGAAAGACAATTGTGCGCGTCGGCAGATAGCCGTCAAAAAGCGCCAATCGCGCATAAGCCATTTGCATATGTGCAGGATGCACCTGAATTTCCTGGTGTAGAGCAATCGACTGGTCCATTGGGCAGTGTCGTTACACAACATGAAGAACATTAGGCGAGAGGCTGTCGGGCAGGGAACTGTCAGGCAATAAGCCGATTGCATTGGCTCGTGACAACGCACTCAGTGCGTATCTGTTCTAATGGCGTGTGCCTGTGGGTGCGGGACTGACGTCAATCAAGCGTGTTTAGAGCAAGTCAAACTGATCCCGTGGCGGTGATCGGTTGAGGGAATTTGCGTCTGCTCACAAGTCTACATAGTAACGAATTTGTAAAGCGGGGAAGCTTTCGATGAAAAATGGCAGCAATGACAAAAGTGGTCGGGTAGCGGGGGATGGTTTTGTTGAGCGCTCGGGGGGCGATGGCTCTCAACAGGCCGGAAATTCAGAAACCAAAGTAAGCAAGGCAAAGCTTGACGCGAGTGGCCATAAAATCCGCGCCATGCTTCGCGCTAAGCTCGGCGAAGAAGTCTACACAAGCTGGTTCAATTCGCTTGAATTCGATGCATTCGACGGGCACACGCTACATCTATCGGTTGCCGTAAAATTCCTGAGAAACTGGATCCAGTCACATTACTTGGATGCTGTGCTTTCTTGCGCTCGTGCTCAGTTCAAAACCATAGAGAATGTCGACATTACAGTGCGACAGCCAGGTGCGGCCGCTGCGCGAAACCTCAAGAATGCCGAGGCTAAATCAGCATCTGAGCAAACGCTAGGCAATGCCACTCCTGAAGCACGCGTCACGCCGATCGGCAGTGTTCTCGTGCAGCCCTCCAGCCGCACCAGCACATTGGCCGGTGGTTTCGAAGGCTCTCCAATCGATCCTCGTTACACATTCGACAGCTTTATAGTGGGCGCGGCCAACCGAATGGCGCATGCCGGCGCAAGCCAGGTTGCCGAAACCATTTTCAGCGAGGGTTGCGGTTTCAATCCACTCTACATCCATTCGGCTGTCGGATTAGGCAAAACTCATCTCTTGCAAGCGATAGCTTGGGAAGTTCGGCGTCGAGTTCCGCATGCTCAAATCTTGTATCTTACAGCAGAGCAGTTTCGCTTTCGTTTCGTTGAAGCACTGCAAAGCAAAGGTGCATTGGCGTTTAAGGATCGTTTTCGCAGCATTGACATGCTGTTGATCGACGATCTTGAGTTCATGCACGGCCAGCATACCGAGCAGGAATTCGACCATATTATCAATGCCATGCTTGATGGCGGCAAACAGGTAGTGGTGGCTTCTGCCCGTCCTCCCAACAGTGTTGATCGCTTGTCAGATCGTATGCGAACACGATTGCAGCGTGGATTGGTTACTGAAGTCAGTGCGCCAGATTATGAGCTGCGTCGTAAGATCGTCGAGCGTCGCATTCAGGAAAAACGTCTCGGAGATCCCTCCTTCGAGGTGCCGCGCGAAGTACAGGAATTGTTGGCTGAGCGGCTAACAGAAAATGGTCGCGAACTTGAAGGTGCGACCACCCGTCTGCATGCTCACTGGCAATACATGCATGCGCCGATTACTGTCGAGATTGCGGAAAACGTGATCCGTGATTTGGTCCATGGCGGTGAGCCGCGCCGCGTTCGCATTGAGGACATCATCAAGTTGGTCTCGCGTCATTTCGGCGTTTCAAAGCCTGATATTCTTTCGCAGCGTCGGCACCGATCGGTGGTTTGGCCGCGTCAAATTGGCATGTATCTCTCAAAGCAGCTTACGGCGCGCTCACTTCCCGAAATCGGCCGACGGTTTGGCAACAGAGATCACACGACAGTTTTACATGCAATACGTAAAATTGAAGGACAAATTTCGGATAATCCGAGACTGCGCGATGAGATTGATGATCTCAAAAAGCTACTCGGTTCCTGAACCGCAAAGCGCCGAGGCATCAGGCGCTCTGATGCCTCGGATCGATGCTTGAAAGAGCCAGTCATCTGGTGCTTTGGCGCTGCATTGCAGCCCCTAGCATCCTACAGTTTGACGCTAAGCATCCACTTAATTCGATCAGATGGCCTGATCAGAGCATCCATAGGAAAATATAGCCTTTTATCGTCTCAATCGCAACGATCATAACATCGCGCGGGAGGGGGGCTGATAATGCTCGCCAGCCAATTTTGCACTTAAATCTCGGAAATCAATTCGAAACTGCATAGAACTTGTCGGCAATTTTTCTCTGAGAGCGTCGAGCTCTTGCAAAAAGCGCCTCATCCGGTCAAGTTGCCCCTACGCACGAATCATTGGCTTGGGTGCTAAGGGCAATGAGCGCACTAGAGGGCTGAGCGAGCCTGAAGGAGCAGACGGCTACTTGGAGAGGGCGGCGCTTCGTGTTGGTGCCGGAGAGCAACGGCAGATAAGCCGCACACTTCAGGAGCTTGAAATGTTATTTGGCGTAGGATGAACCTGCGTTTGGTTTTTCTGCCGCGCTAGGTGTCCGCTCGTAAATTGAGGCACCCGGTTGTGGCAAAAGCGTTTTGGGTCGTTGAAGAGAAGCGGAGTGTCGGATGTGCCGATGCGCGATTGCCTTGGACGAACCAGTAGATTATCGGGACACGTAATGAAGCTAGTGATTGAACGTGGCGAACTGCTGAAGGCCTTGAACCATGTAACCAGCGTGGTTGAGCGTCGGACGACAATTCCGATTCTCTCAAATATTCTGTTGCGCGCCAGCGGCGGCGTCTTGCGGTTCAACGCGACAGATCTTGAGCGCGAAGTTTCAGAAGAGACCACCGCCGACGTTATCGAGGATGGTGTCATCACTGTACCCGCCCATATGTTGCATGACATCGTGCGGAAATTGCCTGACGGCGCGCAGGTTGAAATCACGCGTGACGTCGAGCGGGAGCGCATTTCACTCGTCTCCGGTCAGTCGCAGTTCGCTTTGCAGGCGTTACCAGCAGAAGACTTCCCCGACTTGGCTGCCGGCGAGATGAGCCATAACTTCACGATGCCTGCCCACGAACTAAAGCGCCTGATCGACAAGACCCGGTTTGCGATCTCGACGGAAGAGACCCGCTACTACCTGAACGGCATCTACCTCCATACCGCGAGCCATGGCGAAGCTGGCGAGGTTTTGCGCGCCGTCGCGACGGATGGCCATCGGCTGGCCCAGCTTGAATTGGAAATGCCACTGGGCGCATCTGGCATGCCGGGCGTTATCATTCCTCGCAAAACGGTTCACGAGCTTCACCGTCTTCTGGAAGACGGTGCGAAGGAGGTAACGGTTGGCATTTCGGACACTAAGGTTCGCTTCGAGATCGGCCAGATCACACTTACCTCAAAGTTGATCGACGGCCAGTTTCCTGACTATGGCCGTGTCATCCCACAAGGCAACGATAAGGAAATGCGCGTTTCCAATGTTGAGTTCACCAGTGCCGTTGATCGCGTTTCGACAATTGCCAGCGAGCGCGGCCGCGCCGTTAAAATGAACTTGGAAGCAGACAAGCTCACATTGTCTGTAACCAACCCCGAGGGCGGAAGTGCCACCGAAGAGATCAGTATCGAGTATAAGGCTGAACCGATGGAAATCGGCTTTAATGCGCGCTATCTTCTCGACATTGCGGCCCAACTGGAGAGCGATCACGCTGTCTTTATGTTGGCCGATTCAGGTTCACCTACCATGGTGCGCGATAGCGAAGATGGCGGCGCACTTTACGTTCTAATGCCGATGCGAGTCTGATGCCCAAGGCTATATCATTTTTGCGACTAAAACATTTCCACGCGCGATAGGCTGATGCGGCGATGGACACCATTTGGGTTGAGCGCCTGGCGCTGACCAACTTCCGCAATCACGAGAGTGTTGCGCTTAATCTGGGCGAGGGGCCGGTGGTACTCTACGGCCCGAACGGTGCTGGCAAAACCAATCTTCTCGAAGCAGTGTCCTTGCTGTCTCCAGGGCGCGGCCTTCGCCGGACGGCATTCTCCGATCTTCCCGGCCACGGACATGGCCCCGACTGGGCCGTATCGGCCCGCGTTCACGCCGAGGGGGATATCGCGGACATTGGCACGGGCCTTCAGGCCCAACTGGCACCAACTGGCTCTTCGGCAGGTTCCTTCAGCCAGTCATCACGGCCAGAGCGTTCTGGGCGTGCAGAGCGATCTGGGCGGATAGTGCGGATTAATGGCACCCAGAAGTCAGGCTCCGGATCACTGGGGTTCGTTCATATGCTCTGGCTAACGCCCGCCTCAGATGGCCTATTCGTCGGCCCCGCCGCTGATCGCCGCCGATTTCTCGATCGCTTCACCTCGTTTTTCGATTCCGGCCATGGCCCCCGCGCTGGCCAGTTTGATCGCGCAATGCGCCAGCGTAATCGCTTGCTCGATGATGGTGTCCGCGATGCAGCCCGCTTCGACGGCCTTGAGATGATCATGGCAGAAACCGGTGTTGCAATGGCGGCAGCCCGTGGCGAAGTTGTGACAGCCTTAAGCGCTGAAATGATGGGGCGCCGTCAGCGCGACCCCAATTCACTGTTCCCATGGGCTGGCTTGAAATTGGAAGGCACCTTGGAAGAGGCGCTGGCAACCAAGCCCGCAGTTGATGCAGAAGATGAATATCGCGAAAACCTTGCCCGTAACCGCGAGCGCGATCGCGGTTACGGGCGCACCCTTGATGGCCCTCATCGCACCGATCTCTTGGTCAGTCACGGCCCTAAGGCCATGCCCGCAAAGCTATGCTCGACAGGCGAACAAAAAGCGTTGTTGGTTGGTTTGGTTCTCGCGCACGCCGAGCACTTAGCGCTACGTCGCGGTGGTGCCGCACCAATCATGTTGCTCGACGAAATCGCTGCCCATCTCGACGTTGATCGCCGCAATGCGCTCTATCAGGATTTGGTGCGATTGCGAACTCAGGCGTGGCTGACGGGAACCGATCGAATGGCATTCGAAGGCCTGGAATCGGAAGCAACATTCCACTTCGTTGAGAACGGGATCATCACTCAAGTATGACGATGGGCAGGGCTTAGCCCGATGCATTTCGAGGTGCTGGGCTAACGCATTGAAATGTCAAGGTTAATAAATATGCTCTGCATGCGGATGTACGTAGCATTTCTGGGTGTATTTCCATAAATTGTGATATAGTTCCCGCAAATCGTAAATGACCTAAGGATCATGCTCAAATGAGCGCAGAGACAGCCGCCAACACAAGCGGGTCAAGCAGTTATGGCGCCGAGAAAATCAAGGTGCTGAAAGGGCTTGATGCTGTGCGCAAAAGGCCTGGGATGTACATCGGCGATACCGATGACGGGACCGGCTTGCATCATATGGTCTATGAAGTCGTGGATAATGCGATTGACGAGGCACTCGCCCATTTTGCGGATGAGGTGAACGTCATTCTGAACCCGGACGGCTCGTGCACGGTCTCCGATAATGGTCGTGGAATTCCAGTTGGCCTCCACCCTGAGGAAGGTATTTCTGCCGCAGAAGTCGTCATGACCCACCTTCACGCAGGTGGTAAGTTCGGCGAGGGGGAAGACGACAACCCTTATAAGGTTTCCGGTGGTTTACACGGCGTTGGCGTCTCTGTTGTGAACGCGCTATCGCAATGGCTCGAATTGCGCGTTTGGCGTGATGGCCATGAACACATCGTTCGCTTCAAGGATGGTGTAACCGAAGAGCCGCTCAAAATTGTTGGAGAACCCACCGATCAGACAGGCACGACCGTCACATTCCTGCCAAGCCTGAATACCTTCCATAACGTCACGGAATTCAATTTTGAAACGCTGGAGCACCGCCTACGCGAATTGGCGTTTCTGAACTCTGGTGCTCGGGTGATTTTAACCGATCGACGGCATGCCGACGAGCGCCAGGAGGTCATGGTCTATGATGGTGGTTTGACGGCATTTGTAGAATACCTCGATCGCGCCAAGACTCCGCTTTTTGAAAAGCCGATTTCGATGACTGGCGAGCGGGATGGTGTCACCGTGGAAGCTGCTATGTGGTGGAACGAAAGCTACCACGAGAATGTGCTATGCTTTACCAACAATATCCCCCAGCGTGACGGTGGCGCACACCTCGCGGGCTTTCGCGCGGCGATGACTCGGATCATCAATAAGTATGCCGAAGAATCCGGCATGACCAAACGCGAGAAGATTTCGCTGACGGGAGACGATGCTCGTGAAGGCTTAACTTGCGTTCTCTCGGTCAAGGTTCCGGATCCAAAGTTTTCCAGCCAAACAAAGGACAAGCTCGTCTCCTCGGAAGTGAAGCCGATCGTCGAAAGTGCCGTCTCCGAGCAAGTGTCAATTTGGCTGGAAGAGCACCCCCGCGAAGCCAAGACGATCATCACCAAGGTTTTTGAAGCCGCCGCCGCCCGCGAGGCAGCGCGCAAAGCGCGTGAATTGACCCGCCGCAAAGGCGCGCTCGATATGGCTAACCTGCCGGGGAAATTGGCTGAATGTCAGGATCGAAATCCGGCCAACACAGAATTATTTATCGTGGAGGGCGATTCAGCTGGCGGCTCGGCCAAGCAAGGGCGTGATCGCTCGTTCCAGGCTGTGTTACCTCTTCGTGGCAAGATTTTGAACGTTGAACGCGCCCGGTTTGACCGGATGCTGGGAAGTCAGGAAATCGGCACACTGATCACCGCCCTGGGGACGGGTATTGGTCGCGACGACTTCGATCTTGCAAAACTTCGCTATCACAAGATCATTATCATGACGGATGCCGATGTTGACGGCGCACACATCCGCACTCTTTTGTTGACGTTCTTTTATCGACAAATGCCAGAGCTGGTCGAGAATGGACACCTCTACATTGCTCAGCCGCCACTCTACAAAGTCACTAAGGGTAAGTCTGAAAGTTACCTGAAGGACGAGCGCGCGCTTGAGGAATATCTGATTGATGTCGGTATCGATGGTAGCAAGCTGGTGCTCGGCAACGGCGAAGAACGCGCCAGCCGGGATCTCCGAGATATCATCGAACAGGCACGCACCATCTCGCGCGTTATTGATGAGATGCATTCACGCTACACCCGCTACGTCGTCGAGCAGGCCGCCATAGGCGGTGCGTTTGATCCTGAACTTCTGCTGTCCGCTGAAAAAGCTAGTGCCGTTGCCGAAATGATCGCTGGGCGTTTGGATGAAACCTCGGAAGAGACCGAGCGCGATTGGTCGGGTAGTTTTGGCAATGACGGTTTCACATTCAAGCGCGAAGTGCGTGGCGTGGCCGAGACCCACTTGTTGGACCGGGCACTGCTTGGCTCACTTGAAGCCCGGCGCCTATATGAGCGTCAGTCGCATTTGGTCGAGATCTATGGCGCGATAGGGGTTGAGTTGCTCCGCAAAGATACAGTGGTCTCGGTCATTGGTCCGCGCGATCTATTGAAAACAATCTATAATATCGGTCGCAAAGGTTTGGCCCTGCAACGTTACAAGGGGTTGGGCGAAATGAATCCCGAGCAACTTTGGGAGACGACACTGGATAAAGAAGTCCGTACGCTTCTGCAGGTAAAGGTTGGTGATTTGACCGAAGCGGACGAGATTTTCACACGTCTGATGGGTGACGTTGTTGAGCCGCGGCGCGAGTTCATTCAGCAGAATGCGTTGGCTGCCAGCGTTGATGTGTAGGACTCTGATGTTGGTTGAGCATCGGAGTGCATTCGCGCTCATACAGTAACATCATTCTTCAAATATGCCGTTGTCAGACCGGGGCGGTTGCCGTGCTCGATCCCACTGCTAAGGTGGGCCCCAGTAGGGGAAAGCCTGGTTGGCGGACAATGCAGCAGATTGTTGCCTTTATATCTGCTGACTGGGATGCATGAAGGGGTGATGCATGAATTTTTTTTTGCTGGTCTTGAGAGCGGGCAGCGTCATCTTTTTGTCATTGATTCTAGCGTCTGTTGCTCTGGTTTACGTCGGCATAGAATACCCTGCGGCACTCGAAGGCATGCTCATTCGTGCCAGCAGCGTGAAAGAGTATTTGACTGACACCTCAAATACTGGCCTCGACGTAAGATACAATGTTTGGGTGAAATTTCTTCTTCAAGAACAACAGTTTGTCTTTATGTTCTTCGTTGTGGTCATGCGCATGGTGTTGCTTTTTGTATTCTCGGCAGCAACTGCGCTGATGCGGTTAGTGTGGCCTGTTCCTACGAGCTGAGGGCATCTCTAGAGGCTCAAACAAGCTGCCACTCGTGCTGATTGAGAACACCAGAATGGAACGTGCTTTAGTTTTCAGCGCCGTAGCGATGCAGGTCTAGGCCGTAGACCTGCAACCATTGCTTGGCTTCTTCGGTCTGCGGGCAGGTTTTTTGTACCAGGGCCCAGAACCGCGAGCTGTGGTTCATTTCTGCAAGATGGCAAACTTCATGCGCAGCGACATAATCGAGGATTTGTGGTGGCGCCATGATCAGCCGCCAAGAGAACGATAGGTTCCCAGCACTGGAACACGAGCCCCAACGGCTAGTTTGATCGCGAACCGAGAGCTTGCCAGATCGAAGGCTCAGGTTGTTGGCGTGCCAGCGTACCCGTTCAGTCAAGTCTTTTCGTGCTTCGGAAATTAGCCAGTCACGGAGCCTGCGCGATGCAAATTCAGTGCCCCCATAGACATAGATCTCTGGGTGTTTGCCCAAGGGCGTATAGGGCCGTACCACTGCCATTTTGCGACGGCATCCCGCGAATATAATTCTGTGCGGCCTTCCGCGCAACGGAACCAATCCATCGTTAGTGAAGGGTTGCAACTCGGGCATATTGGTGAGCCGCTCGCGGACCCAGTCGAGCTGGGTCTTCAAGAACTCGCCAGCTTGTCTTAGGTCGCACTGCATCGGCAACGTAACGATGACCGCACGGTTTGTTCGGCTCACCCTTAATGTCATGCGTCGCGCAGATGGATGCCGCCGCACCTCAACAGGCTCATCAAGGCCGCTGATGGTGATGTGCTCCAGAGAGCGTGCCGATGATGCACGGAGTTGTCCCAAGCAATGCCCTCATTGGTTCAAAACTGGCGGAAATTACCGCTGCAAATCTCAGACAAACCCTCATGCGAAACATCATATTATCCCCGCAAGAAACTCAATGCGGGGCAAAGCGTCGTGCTCTATATGCGTCTCGACTTTTACGGTCAACCGTTAAAAACTATGTGCTCTGCTCAAAGCTTACAAATCAACAACGTCAATTATTCGTGACGCATAAACTACTATCAATTCAAGTCGACACACTTCCACTATTGAGCGGCCCGATTATGTCTCACGCAGCCGATGCGTGGCGTGGAGGCATCACTGACCCAGGTCCAATCTGCCCGTAAACAATGGCTTAAAATCACATCTGGCTCCCAGTTCTGCGGGGGGTATCCGTGTTTGTGAGACTTGGAAAGATACCATCCAGTGTCCAGTTAAAAAGCAAACTCCACAACCGAAGTGAAGCCTGAAGTGCATTAGGCCTTGCTAATGCGGCGCTTACTTCCGGTGACCCTGTAACACCCACTCCTTGTTGCTTAAGGCGTTGTGCCATCGGGTCAGCTGCCGTGTCATTTGCAGGCGCGAATGTAAAGGCTGCCTCGTCCGCAGAAGCAGCATTCCCCTTGGCCCGGGCGATGGCCTCATCGCTGTTGAAAATTGCGAGGTCAGGCTGCTCCTCGTGCGTTGGATCATTGCGACGCACGAAGCTGGCAATTCGAGGCACAATGGAGGCGCTGAAGCGAGAGCCATTGAAAATGCCATAGTGCTCCTTTTTAACTGATGCGATGCCATCGCAAAGTCGGTGCGCAGCAACGCATTGACTGGCCCTTGTGATGTCGTTCTTCTCACCTTCAATCGTCATCAGCGCGACACGGCGAATTGCAGATGGATTAACATGCCTGCCGCGATGCGCCATTGCGCCTCTGAGCGGATAGTTGAAAACGGACGAGTTCATCCTGGTGTCGATCGGTCCGCCAGCCAGCACTATGCTATGCGGTACGTTCGGGTTGCCACCCTCTTCCATCAAAGCAATCGTCGTCAACACAGCAACCGAGGGCTGGCACACCGCAAACACATGCACATCCCCCTCAAAGTGAGTGAGTATTGAGCGCAGATAGTCGATATAGCTATCGTGGTCGAAATTCCCTTCGCTATTCGCGATATCCCGCGGATCTTGCCAGTCGGTAATATAAATCTCGTGGTTCGATAGTAATGCTTCAACGGCGCCACGTAATAGCGTTGCATAACGTCCCGACATCGGAGCAACCAGAAGAATGCGCGGGTCTTGGCGTTGGCGGTAAGAACTCAGCCCACGGTTGAAGTGGAGCACGCGGCAAAACGGCAGCTCGCAAAACACGCGCTCGGTCACATTCTTTTCAATGCCGTCAACTGTTGTTGTGGAGATGCCGAAGGATGGCTTGTCGCCGCGCCGGGTGGTGCGCTCAAAAACTTCGCACACTGCATCCGTTTTCTGGGCGGCCCGCGTCTGTATAATAGGATTATACGGATTATTCAGAACAAACTGTCCCGCGTCCGCAGTCATGCGTACTGGTTTATCAGCTGCGTAATCAAGCTCGTACCAATGGTAGAGCATGCGTCCCTCCGTTCTCCCTGAGTATTCCCCCTCTAGTCCGCGCAGAAACCCGCGTTCCAGTCGGCCTCGGCTTAAAAGTTATTGCCGGTGCCCATTCGCTCGCTGCAGAACTTGCGCCTGCTTTGTCGAGTTTCCGAATCGCTCTGTGCGTAATTCGGTCACATTTCCAAGTGTGCACCGATTCGCAAGGTTCAAAAAGAGTGGGACATACCCTTGCGGTCGTTCTCATGCGCATTTTTTCAAACGCTGTGTCGTTTGTGCCAATTGTTGTTTGGTGAGAGTGACGAACCAACGGCGAGTGACCGCGCGTTCCGACCCGGTGATCGTGCCGTACTATCAGCGCAGTGCGCGTAGGGAATTCAAGATCGTGCCAACCGGCGCCGCATGTTGATAGTGCGCAACATATTTGCCGTGCGGATCCATTATGTAGATGTAGGATGTGTGGTCGATCGTATAGGAACTGAGTGAGGGATCTTCGACCTTGCGGAAAAACACATGATAGGCCTTTGCCATCGAGGCGATCTCATGGGCGGTGCCGGTCAATCCAATAAAGCGCGCATGAAAACTCGATAGATAAAGCGCCAATTTCCTGCTGGTGTCCCGCTCCGGGTCGAGTGTGATGAATAATGGCGTGAATTTGTGAGCTCGCCCCCCAAGTCCGTCAAGAACAGCGGAAATTGTCTGCAACCCCGCCGGGCAAATATTCGGACAATATGTAAAGCCAAAGTAGACAATCAGATACTTGCCGTGAAAATCTATGTCGCTAACGCGCTTGCCTAAGTGATTGGTGAGTTGAAACGGTCCGCCGACATCGGCAATTCCTGTCGTCAAGGGTTTTGGGTTATCTAGCAGCACTTTGGTCGCGTCAGGCAGCACGGCCAACGCGATCAGAGCCCCCAACAGCATAGCAATGCCACCCGTTAGCAGTAGTTTTACAAGCATATCTAATCTCTTGCGCCGGTTTGCCATCGAATAGCCGAAGTGCGACCAAGGATGCATAATCATGGCTAGTTGTGAAGTAGCAAGAGGTTGTCTTCAGTTAGGCCGGGGCGGCTGATTTGTGGTGATGGCATCAGGTGCATTAGCCGGCAATGAGTGGCCTGAGAGCGTTTTGGTTGAATATAGGCTTCAGTTTGCCGGATTTAATGTTGGCAAGGCTCGACGCCTCGATGTGTCGACACTGCTGGGTGATGCAGTGATTTCTGCGCAGCGAGTGGTGATTAGGACGTCGTGTCGATAGCGGATTGCGCTAGTCCAGTAATCATTGTCCAATGCAGTGGCCATATAGTGACGATTTTTCGCTGACCAGATGCGCGCTGTTTTTGATGGTTGTAATGGGGTGGAATTGGTACGCGGGCAGGTGGGTTGTTATTCTATATGATGATGAAATCATTGACTAAAATCTCTTTTGAAATGCATAAATTCGGATGTCTCGATTGTCGGTTTCTTTGGCTCGGTGGGGTCTTAATGGGGCGGTTTCGTTTGTTCAGTCTTCATATCAATCTCCTTACAACCCTTGATCTTGTTACGTTGGTCTGCGATGCCATCGCGCAGTTGCCTCGGAGATTGTGAGATTATGGCTATTAATCATGCCACCCCTATCCGCCATGTGACGGCGGTTCTTGGGCCAACCAACACTGGTAAGACGCATCTTGCCATAGAGCGCATGCTCGACCATGAGACCGGTATGATCGGCCTCCCGCTTAGATTGCTCGCGCGTGAGGTGTACGACAAAATCGTATCGCGTGTGGGCGCGGCGGATGTGGCGCTGGTCACCGGCGAAGAGAAAATCAAGCCTGAGGGCGCACGTTATTGGGTATGCACCGTCGAGGCTATGCCGCGCGATATTCCCGTCGACTTTTTGGCGATTGATGAAATTCAACTGGCGGCTGACCCAGAGCGCGGACATGTGTTTACTGACCGATTGCTTAATATGCGCGGTGAACTTGAGACCTTGATGCTTGGTGCGGCGACAATGCGCGAAGCCATCCGAGGCCTTATTCCTGGAGCAAACTTTATTGCTCGGCCCCGGCTATCGAAGTTGACCTATGCAGGACAAAAGAAGATTACGCGTCTGCCGGCACGTTCGGCGGTGATTGCGTTTTCTGCTAGTGACGTTTACGCGATTGCAGAATTGATCCGCCGACAGCGAGGTGGGGCGGCCGTTATACTCGGGGCGTTGTCGCCGCGGACGCGGAATGCGCAGGTTGGGCTTTATCAATCTGGCGACGTTGATTTCTTAGTGGCGACGGATGCAGTTGGCATGGGGCTTAATCTCGATGTTGACCACGTGGCATTCTCAGCCGTCCGGAAGTTTGATGGCTCAGATCATCGCGATTTGACACCATCGGAGCTTGGCCAAATCGCAGGTCGCGCTGGCCGGCATTTAAATGACGGAACGTTTGGCGTCACAGGTGAGGCAGCACCGTTCGATGCGGAGTTGATTGAGCGTCTTGAATCGCACAAATTTGCGCCGGTGAAAGCGCTGCAATGGCGGGCGACGGAGTTGGATTTCGCCACCGTCGCGAGTTTGCAGGATAGTTTGCGGCAGATGCCCAACGACCCAAGATTGATGCGGGCGCGGATGGCGGATGATGCTGAGACACTTGAGATTATTTCCAACGACAATGACGCAATGACCATGGCTTCGAGCCGTGAAGGGGTCGAGAAGCTGTGGGAGGTATGTCAGATTCCGGATTACCGGAAGATCTCGCCACAGAACCATGCGGAGATGGCCGCGACAGTTTACGAGTATCTGATGGGGCCGGACGGGGTTATTGCCGAAGACTGGTTTGCCAAACAAGTTGCGTTCGCCGACAAGGTTGATGGTGATATCGATACCCTTTCGAACAGGCTGGCACATATCAGGACTTGGACGTTTGTTGCCAATCGAGCTGATTGGCTGAAGGATCCAGGGCATTGGCAAGGCCGGGCCAGCGAAATAGAGGATAATCTTTCTGATGCCTTACACGAGCGCCTTACGCAGCGGTTTGTTGATAAGCGGACCAGCGCTCTGATGAAAGGGTTCCGCGCTGATGATGAGATGTCGGCAGAAATTGCTGCAGATGGGGCTATTCAGGTTGAAGGCCACTATGTGGGCCGGTTACAGGGTTTCCGTTTCTCGCCGGATGCTACATCTGAGGGCGCCAACGGGAAGGCTGCGCGCCATGCAGCAGCACAGGTTTTGTCGAAGGAACTCTTGATGCGGGTTCGGCGCATCGTTGCGGCTAAGAATGATGCTTTTCGATTGCAGTTGAATGGCCAGGTTATGTGGCGCGACGAAGTGGTCGGGCAGCTTGAGGCAGGCGAAGATCCGTTGAAGCCACTGGTTAACGTGCTTTGCGATGAGCATCTGTCGGTCGTTGATCGCGATAAGGTGCAGGTGCGGCTTGCTACATGGATTAGTGAAGCGATTGGTGAGCGGTTGAAGCCGCTGGTTGATATTGCGAAAGCTGAGGATGTTACAGGATTGGCACGCGGGATTGCTTTCCAGTTAACGGAAAACCTTGGCGTGCTGAAACGAGAGAGGGCGGCTGGAGAAATTAAGGCGCTTGATCAGACAGCGCGATCACAGTTGCGGAAATATGGATTGCGTTTCGGGGCGTTCAATTTGTTCTTCCCGCTATTGTTGAAGCCGTCGGCGGCTGAATTGCTGCTGTCGCTTTGGTGTCTCAAATTTGGTGAGGCTGCCGGACTTGATCGTGATGCACTGCCGGAGACCCCCCGAGCGGGATTGACATCAATTGCAGTTGAAGAGGGCGTGCCGGCGGCGTTCTATCTGGCATATGGATTCTATGTGTGTGGCCCACGCGCCGTACGGATAGATATCCTTGAGCGGTTGGCTGATCTCATTCGGCCGCTCCTGAGTTGGCGGAAGACACCGGAAAAAGCAGACGCGCCGAAGGGAGCGACTGGGGACGGGGCATTTACGGTCATTCCGGAGATGATGTCTATTCTTGGCTGTTCGGCGGACGAGTTAAGTAGTGTTTTGCGCTCGCTTGGGTTCCGTAGTGAGCAGAGGCCAGCGCTGGAGATATCCAAAAAACCTCTCGAAGCTGAGGAGCCAGGTCAAAGGGCCACACCGGAGACGGTTATAGTACGCTCTGAGGCGATTGAAGCCGAAGCATTGGTGAGCGCAGGAGCACTTGAGATTGCCCCGTCTGACGGGTCGACCACTACTATAATTTCGACAGAAGCTGTGTTGCCGATCGCGTTAGGGCTGGCTGCGGTTGAGCCTGGCGATAAGCCTCAGGCAGAGCCAATCGCGAAGGCGCCGAAGACTGAAGCTGAGAACGCGGAAGTCTCTCCGGCAGAGGCTGGTGCAGCAGAGGTTGGCGAAGTTGCTATGATCGAAATCTGGCGTCCGGCGCGGCGGCATGAAGGGGCTCGCCGTGGGCGTGGTTCTCGACAGAAAATTGATGCGCGGACTGAAGGAGATCAAGGCGGAATTGGAGTAAAAGAAGACGGACAACGTGCGAGTGCGCAGCGGAGGGGCGGTCGTCGCCGGAGGCCTGCTTCAGAAGAGAGTGGGGCGGAGAATGGCGGGCAATCGCATGGTGCGCGGACAGGTGGTGCCCGATCAGGTTCAGGGCGAACGTTTCAGGACGGCAAGGGTGGGGGCCGATCAGGAGGGAAGAGCAATGGTGATCGCCGCCGCGACGATAACCGGAATAGAGTTCATGCTTCAGGGCCATCCAAGCGACGTGTCGCTGACCCCGATTCACCATTTGCGGCACTTGGTGCACTGAAGGCGGCACTTAGCAACAAGGATGAAGGGTCGAAGCCTTCCTGAGTAGTCTTCCCGGGTCGCCTGGGTTGAGTACCTAGGCTGCTGAGCTATTTGACTGACTGAGGTAGCTACGTGAGGTTGTCTTATGCGGCAACCCTCCGAGGGAGCCTTCTGAAGTTAGGCGAAGGGAGAGAAGCGATGGCCAGGCGAACTGCTGGCAGCTTACCCAGCGTTGATGACGACAGCCCTGAAGGGCAGAGACTTGATAAGTGGTTGTGGTTTGCGCGCGTCGTGAAGAGCCGAACATTGGCCACCGGCCTTGTGCGAAATGGCAAGGTTCGGATCAACAGCCAGAGGTTGGACAAGCCGAGCCATATTATTCGACTGGGTGATGTTCTTACGATTGCCGTGCAGAGGCAGATTCGTGTTTTGAAGGTGCTATCGCCAGGGATGCGCCGTGGCCCTGCGAAAGAGGCCATGCAGCTATACGAAGATTTGACACCGCCGAGGGAACCGCAAGCTGGTGGCGAGCGGGATGGTGCTGGGGCATCAGGGCCTATCGAGTTCGAATTAGGGCGCGGCAGACCAACCAAGAAAGACCGCCGAGCGATTGATCGATTGAAAGATGACTTTGCAGGCTGTTGATCACGAAAAGGTTTGATCGAGAAAAGCTGAACCGTTCCGTCGCAAACATTTCAGGCTCTAGAATTTGTTTTCTCTTTCAGGCCTTTCCGTGCAATGCACCGGTCGACTATTAGGTTCAATTGGCAAAAGCTGGTCTTCGTAGGTCATATGGCGCAACGCGTGCCGGGTTAGTTCTCTCGATATTGCGACAATTGGCTTGTTTGAGGGCTTGGCAGCGGTGGACAACACCTGATACATGGCTCGTCGAGTATTGGGCTCGCCGAGTATCGAGGCTTGTCGAGTTCCATAACGGAACACACACAACGCTATAAGAGAGGCACGCGCAGCGAATGACGTTCATCGTCAACGACAATTGCATAAAATGCAAATTCACCGACTGTGTCGAAGTTTGTCCGGTGGACTGCTTCTACGAAGGTGAGAACATGCTCGTCATTCATCCGGATGAGTGTATCGATTGTGGTGTGTGCGAGCCGGAGTGCCCGGTTGAGGCGATACAACCCGATACAGAACCCGGTATTGAGAAGTGGCTTGAGCTCAACCGTGATTACGCTGACAAATGGCCCAACATCATTGCCAAGAAGCCTGAGCCTGCTGACGCAGATGACTACCGTGACAAAACCGGGAAATTTGAAGCCTACTTCAGCCCTGAGCCAGGCTCTGGAGACTAGGCTCCGGAGACTGGGGTCCGGAGACTGGGGCGTGCACTCATAAGCACATAGTAGTCAGAGTCGCGAGCAGCGTCTGACTGCTGCTTTTTGAGAGTTGAGCGGCTGCCAAAGTTTGAATGTTTGGATGATCCTTTTTGTGAAGGGTTTCGGACGCAGTCCTATGCACGGCCTTGCCGTATGCATCCAGACCGTTGTCCGAATAGAGCTCAAGCAACTTTCAAGCACCCGACATTGCCACTTGCGAGAAAATCCAAAGGCCACCGAAAATGAGACAAACTCCTGCTGTTTGAGCAAGTCTCCCCCCCCATTGGCGCCAGCTTTTCAAGAGCTACAACAATGGCAAGGCCGGCAATCCAATAAAGATTCATGATGCCGCCAACAAACAAGACTGCCATCAGGAACCAGCAGCAACCCAGACAGAATGCGCCATGTTCAAGGCCCATAATAAACGTGCCCAAATGCCCGGATCTTCGGCGCTCAACAAGAAACTGCATGGGGCTCCTACAGTGATCAAGGCAGACCTGCTTCAAAGAACTGAATTGATAGATACCTGCCATTAAAAGCACAGACCCAGCCAGCATGCCGCTCGTTAGGGTCATCTGGACCTCCCCGTATTTAGTGGAGAGCCATCTGCTCTTCCTGGTTATTGATCCGATATGTCATTTCAAACGCTGCGGGACTGACGTAATCAAGGCTCGAATGCCGCCTGCGGGCGGAGCATTCCCCTACAGAATGATTCATAAAAATCTACAAATTAGCATATTAATGCTATTTATGCATGTGTTTACGGTTAATGCTTGGAATTACCGGCTGCCTCTTCTCGTTCTCTGAAAAATATGTTACATTACTTCTGGTTGGTGAAGCTGTACAAACATAGAACACTGCTGTCCCGGTGACGTAAGCTGCCGGGCTTTTGACTTGCGAGCTTCTGGCTTGACTGTGAAGGCAGCCAGGTGGGCAGATGCAAGAATAACAACAGTTCACACAACGTGCCAACTGCGCTGCATGGTGACGCGCGCATGGGGTGATTTAGATGGGGCGCTTTTTCAGCATCGCAATGTGCGGTGTTGAGTCAAACAGAGTTCAGTTGCTCGATGAACGAGTGGCAGCCGTACTTGTTGGTTTCACGGCCATTTTGGTTCATGGCACCTAGGGTGCGTTGCGTAGAGTGAGAAAGCGAGACAATTTTTATGGCTCCGAAGAAAAAAATGCCGGTTAAGAGTGCAGCGGCTAAATCCGCAAAGTCGGCAATAAAAACGCCTGTTAAAAAGGTCCCATCAGCCAAATCATCAACGAAGAGTCCTTCTAAGACAACCAAGGTAGCCAAAATTACAAAGACATCAGCCAAGACATCTGCACCATCTAAGCCTGCTAAGAAGGTTGCCGGAGCGAAGAAAGCCACGACAGTTAAGCCAACGAAGATAGTTGCGACGAAGACAGCCGCGACGGCTAAGAAGGGAGCGGCCGCTAAAAAAGCCACGACAACTAAGGCGACCAGAGTAGCGGCGGCTGCGAAAACAACTACCACGGCTAGGACCGCAAAGGCCACTAAGGCTGCGCCTAGCAAAAAGGCCTTGCCTGCCAAGACTGTGGCTGCGACGAAAAAGAGCAAAGCTACGGCCAAGTTATTCGCTGAAAAGGTTTCAGCCGCCAAAAAGGCTATGGCCTCGAAGGCGGCAGCCCGTCCTGCTAGCAAGGCCGGGACTGCTGCTGTGGCGCCGAAGTCACAGGCGGCGGCCGGGCGGATTGCGCCAGGCGCACAGACTGCTGCTCAAGGTTCGGCGGGCGCAAGACGGCCAATGAAGGCGGTGGCTGCAGCTGTCAGCAAGGCTCCAGTGAAGCGAAAGGCTGCGGTTGTCACAGCTAAGTCTGTGGAGGTTAAACCGTTGGCCCCGAAGAAGAACCCGCCGAATAACCGGCATGGTTTCCAGACCAATGAGTATGTCGTTTATCCGGCGCATGGCGTTGGGCAGATCCTGGCGATTGAAGAGCAGGAAATTGCTGGGTTGGCGTTGGAGCTGTTCGTCATCACGTTCGAGAAAGATAAGATGACTTTGCGAGTGCCGACGGCGAAGCTTGAGAGCGTCGGGATGCGGAAGCTAGCCGAGGACAGGGTTGTCGAAAAAGCGATGGTGACGCTCAAGGGGCGTGCGCGAGTTAAGAGGACGATGTGGAGCCGACGAGCGCAGGAATATGAAGCCAAGATCAACTCGGGCGATTTGATATCTATTGCTGAAGTGGTTCGTGATCTCTACCGCTCGGACAGCCAGCCGGAACAGTCTTACTCTGAGCGTCAGCTTTACGAAGCCGCTCTTGACCGGATGGCGCGCGAGTTGGCCGCGGTTGAGGACCTTGATGAGCGCGGCTCAGTGCAGCGGATTACGGATGTGCTATCGCAGAGCGCAAAAGGACGTCGAATGGCTGAAGAAGCCGCGGCGGCGAAAGAAGATGACGAAGACAGCCAGGCGGCCTGAAGCCTGATTGTTTTGGTGATTAAAGATCAAGGACGCCCGGTTGTTTTTCAGCCGGGCGTTTTTGTGTGCGCGGCATGGGGTTTGCGCGAGTATTATTTGACGAGGTGGATGGAGCTGTCGAGGGGTGGTTCTGACTTGGCGATGCGGTGTGGGACGGTGAAAGTATTTCCAACTGCTCTGGTGAGTGGATGAAAATAAATGGACCGCCGCGTCGTTCAATCCAGCCTCTAATACGGATGCGCCGGCCTTTAAGATTGTTTAACTCAACTCCGGCGGCTATCAAGCGCTTGCGCATGCGGGAGTTGAAACCGATAGTGAAGTCTGTTCGCCAATTCGAGCCGAAGTTTATGAAGTGGCGGTGCTTTACCCGAGCAACCTTGGCCACGCGGCCTTCGATGATTTGGAACGTGCTGCGGAAACGTAGCAGCGCACGCGGCTTGTTTGCCGAACGAACTTGGTAGGCGGCGTGTGACCAAATCCCAAGGGCGTTCAAGCGAGCCCGGGCCTCGATGCTGCGAAGGAGAGCTGCGCAGGGTGAGGAAATTGCGGTAACGTCGGCGCGCGCGTGTCCGGTGGCGAGAAGATGTGCCTGAACCCATATGCGTGACGTGCCATTGATTACAAATACCTGGGCGGGCCTCCGGCCATACCGATCGGGGTAGCGGCCTATGTATCTGAGCTCGACGGATTGACCGTGAGTTAGGTTTTCTAGCTCGGCGATGGTTCGACGTTCGGGTGGCCAGGCAGCGGCTCGGCGTCCGCCGTCGGGCGCGACTGGCGCGACTGGCGCGAGGATGCCTGCGAGATAGACTTCAGTTCCATTGTCCAGCTTGAGAGATTGTGCGTCAATGATGGAGACTACGGCTTGGCGCGTGGTGGCTGTGAGATTGCAGGTGGGTGTTTTTTTGCGTGGGTTGTGAGGGGGAGGATGCTGGCAACTGCGCTGAGTGCGATGCTAGTTGCAAGTATCGTTGCTAGATATGATGCACGGTTTTGCTTTGGTCTCAGGCCGATATTTAGGCTGAGTTCGGCTATCTGCAAAGCGGTGTCCGGTGTTTGCCGATTTGGTTCTTCTCGTTTGAACCAGGTTTTCAATCTGCTATGCCTTGTGTGTTAGTGAGAGCTACTACTTTATAGGGTATTGTAGCTGAGAGTGCAGCGGTTGACTGCAAGGTAATTTGAGGTTGGAGATGTGGCTATGTCTCTGATGGCAAGTGAACGACGGGGGTGTTGAAATGAGCTTGTCGCCAACGCTGCGCAAGTGGTTATTTGTACCTCCGGTTTTGTTGGGTGGCTTGCTGGTGTGGTATACGATAAGCAGTCGACAGCCGCCGAAGCAGGCCCCGGCAGTTGAATTTTCGCCACATGTTCGTGTGCTTGTTGTGCGATCAACCGATGTGGTGCCGAGGGTGCGGGGGTTCGGCACCGTTAAGCCAGCAAAATCGTGGAGTGGCATCGCGCAGGTTTCTGGGCGGATTGAGTATGTGCATCCGCGATTCAAGCAAGGTGCTATTTTGGCGGCGGGAACTGAGATAGTCCGAATCTCAACTGCTGATTACAAATTGGCGATTGTAGAAGCCAAAGCGTTGATCCGCTCGGCGGAAGCCAAATTGGCTGAGCTGAAGGTTTCCAAGAGCAACACCGAAGAACTTTTGCGGATTGAAAAAGAATCTCTGTTGCTCAAGGAGAAGTCGATTAAGGCTAAGCGCGGATTGTTAGAACGTGGGACGGTGGCTCAGCTTTCTTTTGACAATGAATTGCGTGATTTGCTGAGCCAGAAAAAGAAAGTGCAGGATCTTCATAATCTGCTGCAGCTGCTGCCCACGCAATTAGACGTCCAAGGTGAGCAGATCGAAGTCAACAAGGTGAAACTGGAGACCGCGAAGCTCAATCTGTCGCGAACACATATCCGCCTGCCGTTTGACGCGCGCATCGCTTCAGTTGATGTGGAGGTGTCGCAGTTTGTGCAGATTGGCGCGGCGCTTGGGGCTGCGGATGGCATCCTTCGAGCAGAGATCAATGCGCAGTATGCGATTTCGCACCTGAAGCCATTTTTCAAGGCCGTGGATAGGGCTGGCAAGGCTCATGAAAAGGTGACGACTGAGGAAAAGACTGAGGCAGGTGCGCGCGGTCCAGCAAAGATCAGGAAGCCGTCGGGCCTTTATTCGATCGTCAGGTTGGTGACGGGGGCAGGCGATGTTACTTGGAAAGGCACTGTCGATAGGTCGAATGATACGCTTGATGAGCAGACGCGGACGGTTGGGATTATCACTGTGGTTGAGGGGTCCTATGCCAAAGCGGTTGTTGGGAAGCGTCCGCCTTTGATTAAGGGAATGTTTGTTGAGGTTGAACTGCTTGCGAAGCCATTTAAGGGACGTGTTGTGTTGCCACCGAGCGCTGTGCACGGCCAAAAAGTTTATGTCGTCGGCAATAACAAGAGATTGAACATCCGGAATGTGCGACTGGGTTTCGTGGGGCCTGGCTATGTGATTGTTGAAGATGGGCTGGTGGCTGGCGAGAGAGTAGTTGTGTCTGATATTTCACCGGTATTACCGGGGATGTTGCTGAAGGTGACACGAGATTTGGCGATTGAAGAAACGTTGATGGCGGCGGCCTCAGGAAAAGCGGGAGCGACGCCGTGATCCGTTATTTTGCGAGCCATCCAACGGCCGCGAATTTGTTGATGATAGGGCTGCTTGCCTTGGGGATTTTTACGTTGCCGGGACTGCGACGGGCAACCTTCCCGCAAATTTCTCCATCGGAGATTCAGATCACAATTAACTATCCGGGAGCGCGAGCGGAAGACGTTGAGGAGGCCATTTGCCGCCGAGTCGAGGACGCGATCAGTGGGATCAATCAGGTTTATAAAGTTTCATGTGAAGCGCGTGAAGGGGTGGCCATTACCGTTGCTGAAATGGATGAAGGTGGCAACCTGGACCGATTTGCGGCTGACATAAAAACTGAGATCGACGCCATAACTGATTTTCCGAAAGAGGTTGAAGCTCCGATAGTGAAGCAATTGGGGCAGACCGAATTTGTGGCATCTGTTGCGATTGTGGGCATTGCGTCGGCGGCGGAACTAAAGCTCTACGCGGAGGTTGTGAAGGCTCGGATGCTGCAGAGCGACGATATTTCGAGTGTAAAGATAAAGGGATTTTCTGACCGGCAAGTTCGGATTGAGTTGCGTGAAAGCGCGCTGCGGGAATTAGGGCTTAGTGTCGAGGGCGTGGCCGGGAAAATCAGGCGACAAAGCTTTGATTTGCCGGCTGGTACGCTGCAGACGTCCGATCGGGATTTGCTGGTGCGCTTTTCTGACGAGCGGCGCACACCACGCGGACTCGCAGAATTGATTGTGGCTTCGTCTAAAAACGGGGGCCAGATCCGTCTTGGAGATATTGCCAAGATATCCGATCGCTTTGATCTTGCTGAGACGAAAACTTTATACAATGGGCGTCGGGCGGCGCTGTTGGAGGTTTTCAAAACATTGAGAGCGGACACGCTTCGGTCGATCGATGCATTGCGCAATTTTATTCAGAAGGAGCAGGCCAGCGCGCCGCCGGGAGTGAAGTTCGCTATCACCAACGATGGATCGTCGATTGTGCGCGACCGATTGGCACTGCTGATCGACAACAGCGTGCAGGCGCTGATCCTCGTGCTTTTAGCGATGACGGTGTTCTTCGGATTTCGTTATTCGTTCTGGGTGGTGATGGGGTTGCCAGTATCTTTCGCCGGTGGCTTCGCGGGGATGTATGTGATCGGTTATTCGATCAATATGCTCACAATGGTGGGATTGCTGATCGTAATAGGCATTCTGATGGACGATGCGATTGTCATTTCAGAATGCCTATTACGATCAGC
>Ga0209345_10000601_pt1 | contig 45747 bp, 48 predicted proteins | sample Cruoilmetagenom7_FD_187294 | JGI IMG/M metagenome (GOLD analysis project Ga0209345, IMG submission 187294) | Oil polluted marine microbial communities from Coal Oil Point, Santa Barbara, California, USA - Sample 7 (SPAdes) (version 2) | ecosystem: Environmental > Aquatic > Marine > Oil seeps ...
CCGCTGTGCAGACCGCCGATGCCTCGCATTAAGAAGGACTTGGCGCATGATTTCCGCTGATCTGAACATCATTCTGCCCGAGATTGTGCTTGCGGGGTTTGCCCTGCTTGGCCTTCTTGGCGCGGTCTATACGTCGAAAGACAAGGCCGCCGGGGTGCTCGTCTGGGTGACCGCGGTGGTGATGGTGCTGCTGGCCGGTTGGGTCGCCATGTCGGGCGACGGCACCACCAATATCGCCTTTTACGGTATGTTTATCGACGACAGTTTCGCGCGCTTTGCCAAAGTGGCGATCTTGCTGTCGGCGGCGGCTGTGTTGGTCATGTCAGAAAGCTACATGAAGCTGCGCGGCCTGCTGCGGTTTGAGTATCCCATTCTGGTCTCGCTGGCGGTTGTCGGCATGATGGTGATGGTCAGCGCGGGTGACCTGATGGCGCTGTACATGGGGTTGGAACTGCAATCTCTGGCGCTTTACGTTGTCGCCTCCCTGCGCCGCGACTCGGTTAAATCGACTGAGGCTGGCTTGAAGTATTTCGTCCTGGGCGCACTCAGCTCGGGTCTGCTGCTTTACGGTGCGTCGCTTGTCTATGGCTATGCCGGGACCACGGCCTTTGCCGGGATCATCACCACTGCGCAAACCGGTGAAACCTCGCTTGGGCTACTCTTTGGTCTGGTCTTCCTGATCTCGGGCCTCGCCTTCAAGGTTTCTGCCGTGCCTTTCCACATGTGGACACCGGACGTCTATGAGGGCGCGCCGACCCCGATTGCGGCCTTCTTTGCCACCGCGCCCAAGGTCGCCGCTATGGGTCTGTTCGCGCGGGTGATGCATGACGCCTTCGGCCAGATCGTCAGCGATTGGAGCCAGATCGTGGCGCTGCTGTCGGTGCTGTCGATGTTCTTCGGCTCGGTCGCCGCGATCGGCCAGACCAACATCAAACGTCTGATGGCCTTTTCGTCGATTGCTCACATGGGCTATGCGCTGATGGGCTTGGCTGCGGGCACGGCTTTCGGTGTGCAGGCGATGCTGGTCTATATGGCGATCTATGTGACCATGAACCTCGGCACTTTTGCTTTCATCCTGCTGATGCAGAAAGACGGCGCGCCGGTGACCGATATCACCCTGCTGAATATGTATGCCAAGACCAATCCGGGCCGGGCGCTGGCGATGCTGGTGTTGCTGTTCAGCCTTGCAGGCGTGCCACCGATGCTGGGTTTCTTCGGCAAGTTCTACGTACTGCGCGCGGCCTATGACGCCAATATGGCATGGCTCGCCGTGGCGGGTGTGATCGCCAGTGTGATCGGTGCGTACTACTACTTGCGGATCGTTTTTTACATGTACTTCGGCGAGGAGCGTTCTGACACGCTGGATCACCAGAACGGCGGCGTGCTGACCGTGGTGCTGATGGCCTCGGCTGTGATCATGATCGTCGGGATTGCGAATATGTTCGGTGTCGAAGGCATGGCCGCCTCGGCTGCGGCGTCGCTGGTGAACTGAGCGGTGCGGCGCAAGACTGGCCGGACCACCGCATGACCGACTGGCCGGAAGGCTATGGCCGGCGCGTCTATGACACGCTCGATTCCACCCTCTCAGAGGCGGCGCGGTTACAGCAAGAGCTGACCGCGCCGACTTGGATCCTGGCGCTGGAGCAGACCGCCGCGCGTGGCCGCCGTGGGCGCAGTTGGACCACCCCGCGTGGCAATTTCGCGGCAACCCTGATGATGCCCCGTAAAGAGCCACCGGGCGTTGCCGCGCTGCGGTCCTTCGTGACATCACTGGCGCTCTACCGCGCCTTTGTTGCAGTGACAGGGCGCGAGGATGCCTTTGCCCTGAAATGGCCGAACGATGTGCTGCTGCGCGGTGGCAAGGTGGCAGGGATCCTTCTGGAAAGCGTTGGCGATCATCTGGCGATCGGGATTGGTGTGAACCTTGCCCATGCGCCTGAAGCTGGCACGCTGGAGGCCCGCGCTCTGCCTGCGGTGACCCTGCGCGAAGCGGGGGCCAATGTGACCGCCGAAGACTTCCTTAACGTCCTTGCGCAAGAATATGCCGGTCTTGAAGATCAGTTCACCACTTATGGTTTTGCCACGATCCGCAGCGCGTGGCTCGCCCATGCCGCGCGGCTCGGAGAGGTCATCACCGCCCGCACGATGCGCGATGAGATCACCGGAGTCTTTGAAGATGTAGACAGCGCAGGCAATCTGATCCTGCGCACCCGTGACGGCGCGGTGCCCATCACCGCAGCGGATGTGTTCTTCTAAATTCGGGGGAGGGAGGCAGCATGCTTCTGGCAATTGATTGCGGCAACACCAATACGGTTTTCTCGATCTGGGACGGCAAAGAGTTCATCGCCACTTGGCGCACCTCAACCGAATGGAAACGCACGGCGGACCAATATTACGTTTGGCTCAACACGTTGATGCGCCTGCAAAATATAGACGCAGATATCACCGATATGATCATCAGCTCCACCGTGCCACGGGTGGTGTTCAACCTGCGCGTTCTGGCCGATCGTTACTTTAACACACGTCCTTTCGTGGTGGGAAAACCGGGATGCGATCTGCCGATTGACGTGCGCGTAGATGGAGGCACGCAGGTGGGGCCGGACCGGTTGGTGAACACCGTGGCGGGCTTTGATCTCTATGGCGGCGACTTGATCGTGGTAGATTTTGGCACCGCCACCACCTTTGACGTGGTGGCTGATGATGGGGCCTATATCGGGGGCGTGATCGCACCCGGCGTGAACCTCAGCCTTGAGGCGCTGCACAACGCCGCAGCCGCGCTGCCGCATGTCGATATCTCCAAACCTCAGAATGTCATCGGCACCAATACGGTGGCCTGCATGCAGTCTGGTGTCTTTTGGGGTTATGTCGGACTGGTTCGTGAGATATGTGAGCGAATAAGGGCGGAACGTGCGAGACCCATGCGCGTTATTGCCACGGGGGGTCTGGCACCGCTGTTTCAGCAGGCAGTCGACCTGTTCGATGATTATCAAGATGAACTGACGATGCACGGTCTGACCGTGATCCACGATTATAATAAGGACAAAGCTGAATAATATGAGCAGCGAACGATTTATCTATCTGCCCCTCGGTGGGGCGGGTGAAATTGGCATGAACGCCTATGTCTACGGCTACGGCAAACCGGGTAAAGAGCGGCTGATCGTCGTCGACCTTGGTGTGGCGTTCCCGGATATGGACAGCACGCCGGGCGTTGATCTGATCTTGCCCGACATCACATGGCTGAAGAAACGCCGCGATCAGATCGAAGCGATCTTCATCACCCACGCCCACGAAGACCACATTGGCGCGGTCGCCCATTCCTATGAGGCGCTCAAGGCACCGATCTATGCGCGTGCCTTTACCGCGAATATCGCGCGCCGTAAGATGTCAGAGCATGGCCATCCTGAGGACGCGATCACCACGGTCAGCACATGGCCTGAGCAGATCACAGCCGGTCCGTTCAAAGTGGGCTTCTTGCCGATCTCGCATTCGATCCCTGAGTCTTCCGCTATGGTCATCGACACGCCCGAAGGGCGTACGATTCACTCGGGCGACTTTAAGATTGACCGTACGCCGGGCGTTGGCGAAGCCTTTGACGACGCCCTCTGGGCCGATGTGTGCAAGGATGGCGTCAACGCGCTGATCTGCGACAGCACGAACGTCTTCTCCGCTCATCCCGGCCGTTCGGAATCGACCGTTGGGCCAGAGATCGAAAAACTGGTCAGCAGCGCCGAAGGCATGGTTATCGCCACGACCTTCGCCTCCAACGTGGCGCGGGTCAAAACGCTGGCGGAGGCTGGCGCACGGGCAGGGCGTTCGATCGTTTTGCTGGGCCGCGCGATGAACCGCATGGTCGAAGCTTCGATCCAAACAGGTGTGATGAAGGACTTTCCGCCTGTGATCTCCCCCGAGAACGCCCGCGCGATCCCGCGTGAGAACCTGATGTTGCTGGTCACCGGCAGCCAAGGTGAGCGCCGCGCGGCTTCTGCGCAGCTTGCACGCGGTAAGTATCAAGGCATCGAGTTGAAAGAGGGCGATCTCTTCCTCTTTTCCTCGAAAACCATTCCGGGCAACGAGCGCGGTGTGATCAGCATCATCAACCAATTCTCTGAAAAGGGCGTGGATGTGGTGGATGATTCCTCGGGTCTTTACCACGTTTCGGGCCACGCCAACCGTCCGGACCTTGAGACGCTGCACGCGATTGTGAAGCCTCAGGTGCTGATCCCGATGCACGGTGAGCACCGTCACCTGCGCGAGCATGTGAAGATTGCCAATGCCAAAGGCATCACCGGCGTTCTGGCCGTTAATGGCATGATGATCGACCTGTCGGGCAACAAGCCTAAGGTGGTAGAGCATGTCGACACCGGTCGCATGTATCTGGACGGCTCGGTGCAGGTCGGCGCACTCGATGGTGTGATCCGCGACCGTATCCGCATGGCACTGAACGGTCATGCGACCGTGACGATGATCCTTGACGCGGATGATGAGCCTTTGGGTGATCCTTGGGTTGATCTGATGGGTCTGCCAGAAAAAGGCCGCTCTAACGCGCCCTTGATCGACGTGTTGGAGCAAGACCTAAGCCAGTGGCTGAACCGTCAAAAGGCCGCCACGTTGCGTGACGATGACAAGCTGAACGATGGTCTTAAAAAGGTCGCGCGTCAGTCATCGTACGATGAGATTGGCAAAAAGCCCGAAGTCACCGTGGTGGTCAGTCGTCTGAACTGACCTCTTCCCCACCGCTGCACATATAGACCGCGCCGCCCACTGCGACCACGCTTACGCCCGTGGCCGCAAGGGCGGCGGGGGTCGACAGTGCAGTGGCCAGCGTTGTGCCTGTGGTTGCCAGATTGGCGCTCAGGGCAGATGCCCCTCCCGTCAGAATGAACGCCCCAGACTTATGCGCCACGGCGCGTAGGTTGTCTGGCTGGCTGATCGTATCCACGGCAGAGCGTGCAATGCTCTTGCTGATGCTGACGGTCTCTTCTTTGGTGGTGTTCACCCTCTCACAAAAAGTCTTTTTGCAATTGCCGCGATAGTTACGTTCGCCGGGAATCAGGAAGTGGCCGTCCTCATCAGTGGCGGTCAGGCAATAGCCGTTGATCTGATCTAGCGGCACGGTCGTTGCAAGGTAGTCAAACAGAACGCCGCTGTTGCACGCAGGCGGCGCACCCCACAGGTTGCTCCATTTACGGGCGGGCCAGTTCATGAGCCGTTCGCGGGCGCCGACCTCATCTGCAAAATTTGCAAAATTCTCGGCCTCGATGACGACTTCGGCACCATTCACCAACGCACGGCAGCGTTCGGCACTGGCGGGGGAGGCCAGAAATGTCGTGAGGGTAAGGGCAAGGGTGATGAGGGCAGGGCGCAGCATGATGGTCCTATCTGAGAGGGTTCAAATCTCACATAGCACAGACGAAAAAGCCGCCAATCCCGGTCAGGATCGGCGGCGAATTCATGCCAGCGGTTAGGCTGGATTAGATACGTTCACGAAAGCTGAGACCGATGAAGTCAGGTGTGTGATCGCCCAGTCCTACAACGCGGTTGTCGTTGCCGCCCCGTTTGTCATTGCGTCCCCGGCCACGCGGGGTCTTGTCGTTGTTGCCCCCACGGTTCGATCGGCGGTCATTTTGCGCCGGAGCATCCTGCGCCGGAGCATCCTGCGCTGGAGCGACCTCTGCCTGCGGGGCAGGTTCGGAAGTCGGCTCAGCCTTGGGTTCGACCTTTGGCGCTTGCGGCTGGTTATCTTCGGCAGGTTTGTCTGCAGCGACTTGCTCAGCGGCCGCTTTTTCGGCGCGCGGGGCGTCAGGTTTGCGGCTGCGCGAACGGGTCCGCTTGGGTTTGTCGGCAGACTTGGGCTTATCGTCGGCCTTTGCTGGGGCTTCGGCGGTTGCCTCTTCTGCAGCGGGCGCGTCGGTTTGCAGCGGGTTCTCCAAGCGCGGAATTTCCTTTTGCACCAAACGCTCAACGTCTTCGAAATTCTTCTCGTCGCGCGGCACGCAGATCATGATCGCTTTGCCATCACGCCCGGCACGGCCCGTCCGGCCAATGCGGTGAACGTAGTCTTCGGCGTGGCTGGGCACGTCGAAGTTGAACACATGGCTCACACTTGGCACATCAAGGCCGCGGGCCGCCACATCAGAAGCAATAAGGAATCGCAGCTCGCCGTTGCGGAAGCCGTCCAATGTCTTGGTCCGCTGACTTTGGTCCAGATCGCCATGGATCGGTGCCGCGTCATAGCCGTGTTTTTTCAACGACTTTGCAACGGTATCCACGTCCATCTTGCGGTTACAGAAGATGATCGCATTGGTGCATTTCTCGCCTTCAGCGTCGATCAGCATCCGCAGCAGCTTGCGCTTTTCGGTGGCTTCACGATCCTTGCGGGAGGCTTTGAACATCACCACACCTTGGGTGATATTCTCGCTCGTTGTCGCCTGACGGGCCACTTCGATTCGCTCAGGATTGCTGAGGAATGTGTTGGTGATCCGCTCAATCTCTGGCGCCATGGTGGCGGAGAAGAACAGCGTCTGACGGGTGAAGGGCGTGAGGCCGAAGATACGCTCGATATCAGGGATGAACCCCATGTCGAGCATCCGGTCGGCTTCGTCCACGACCATGACTTTCACGTCAGACAGAATCAGTTTGCCGCGCTCGAAATGGTCCAGCAAGCGGCCCGGTGTGGCGATCAGCACGTCGACGCCTTTGTCGATCAGCTTGTCCTGCTCCTTAAAGCTCACGCCGCCGATCAGCAGCGCCTTGGTCAGCTTGAGGTGCTTGGAGTAGGTGTCGAAGTTTTCAGCAACCTGCGCCGCCAATTCACGGGTCGGGCACAGCACAAGGCTGCGCGGCATCCGGGCGCGGGCGCGGCCACGGGCAAGCAGCGAAAGCATCGGCAGCGTGAAGCTGGCGGTCTTCCCGGTGCCGGTTTGGGCAATGCCCAAAACGTCGCGGCCTTCTAGGGCAGGGGGAATGGCGCCCGCCTGGATTGGCGTGGGCGATTCGTAGCCAGCTTCTACAACAGCTTTGAGAACCTTGGCGTTCAAGTTTAGATCGGTAAATTTTGTCATGTGCGTCCGGGTTGAGCGGACACTGACTTGGCCCGCGGCAGCAATACAAGCCGGCCCGATTGGCCCTAAAGGCGGCAACTGCCGCGGCGTGTTCCAAAAGCGCATAGCAAGTTGCGGCTGCGCCGTCAAACACTTGACCCCTCAGGCGCTTATCTGGGGAACTGGCGCAACATCTTTGCATCAAGATCAAGATCGGCGTGGCGCAGCAGGCCGTGCGCATTAAGTGCAGCCCGCAGGTTTGGCGTGTCGGCGCAGACCTCATCGAAGAATGCGCGCAAGCCCGGCTCGCCCCCTTCGGTTTCGATCATGGCAAACAACTCATGCATCGACAGACCGCCCCGATCGCGGGGACGGTTCGGGGCCAACTCAGACCGATAAGACCCTTTTTCTATGCGGTAGCGATAGGCGGCGAGCCACTCGGGCCAGCTTTTGGCGTGAAGGTGCGCAAGATCAATGTCGGGGTTCTGTTCAGGCCCATTAATGATCGCGTCCCTCTGAAAGACGTTATGGATTTGTACACGAATGCCCGCCATACCGGTCTGCACAAAGACCTTTCCCGCCAGATGGCTAAGGAAACCACCTTTGATGTAGTTGCCATAGGTCGGATAAAGCTCAGATACGATCTGGGCGCGGTTTGGGCCATTCGGGATAAAGGCTTTGAAAGCTGTCGCATCACCTGACAATGCCTCCATCGGGCGGATCCGGGCGATTCTTTGACCAGCGGGCAGGTCAGTCAGCACCTTGTCAATATCGCGATCCGCGACCAAGAATTCATCAACATCCATATGGATCAGCCAGTCAACGTCATCCGCGCGATGATAGGCATGGGTCGCGTTATGGGTTTGACGCACCTGATGTTTCTCAGGGCGCTTGCCGCAGAGCTTTTGCCAATAGGCGTCATCGCAGGTGGTGACGCGTATCTTTGGATGACCCTTTAGGGATGCGAAAGCCTCAGGGTTTTCGGCGTCGAGATAGAGGTAAAGCCGATGAGCGCCCGCCTCCAGATGGTAGGCGGCAAAGCGCTTTATCTCGTCTGCAGGGGCCAAGATCGTAGCGGCAAGGCCCCATTTCCTCGTCTCCGTCATTGCATCTCCCCAGCTGAGATCAGCATGTCATGATTGACCGCAAAATCAAGGCTTTCGGCCAACGTGGGGCGTCTGCGTCAGGCCATCATTTCCTTGGTCGCTGTCAGCTTCACGTCCGGGTAATCGCGCTCAACACGGTCGATGTCCCATTGCAGACGGGTCAGGTAAACGATGTCGCCATCATGGTCATGGGCGATGTGCTGCTTGTTGTTTTCGGTAAACTTATCAACGGCCTGTTTGGTGCCGTTGACCCAGCGGGCAGAGGTGAATTGCGACGCCTCAAATCGCACGGGCAGCCCATATTCCAGCTCAATACGGCTGGCGAGCACTTCGAACTGCAATTGGCCCACAACGCCCACGACAAAGCCCGATCCGATGGACGGTTTGAACACTTTCGCGGCGCCTTCTTCGGCAAATTGCATCAGCGCTTTTTCGAGGTGCTTGGCTTTCAATGGATCGCCCGCACGGACCGATTGCAGCAGTTCCGGCGCGAAGGAGGGGATGCCGCTGACGCGCAGCGCTTCGCCTTGGGTCAGCGTGTCGCCGATGCGCAATTGGCCGTGGTTGGGGATGCCGATAATGTCACCGGCCCAAGCTTCTTCGGCCAGCTCGCGGTCGGAGGCGAGGAACATGACAGGGTTGGAGATCGTCATCGGCTTTTTGGTGCGCACATGGGTCATTTTCATGCCCCGCTCAAAATGCCCCGAAGCGAGGCGGACAAAGGCCACGCGGTCACGGTGTTTGGGATCCATATTTGCCTGCACCTTAAAGACAAATCCGGATACCTTTGTTTCTTCAGGTAAAATCTTACGCGGCGTGGCGGCCTGAATCTGCGGCTCCGGCCCGTATTTGGCGATGCCTTCCATCAATTCCCGCACGCCGAAAGAGTTGATGGCAGAGCCGAACCAAATCGGCGTCAGCGTCCCCTCGTGCATCGCTTTGAGGTCCAGAGGCGGCAGCAGTTCACGCGCCATCTCCAGATCTTCGCGCAGCTTTTCCAGCAGGGCGGCAGGGACGTGCTCGGCCAGCTTGGGGTCGTCCAGCCCTTCGATCTTGATGCTATCGGCCACACGGTTCCGGTCGGCGCGGTCCATCAGCTCCAGACGGTCGCGCAGCATGTCGTAGCAACCGACAAAATCGCGGCCCACGCCGATGGGCCAGCTTGCAGGCGTCACGTCAATGGCGAGGTTCTCTTGGATCTCGTCGATAATCTCAAAGGTATCGCGGCTCTCGCGGTCCATCTTGTTACAGAAGGTCAGGATCGGCAGGTCGCGCATCCGGCAGACTTCGAAAAGTTTCTGCGTTTGGCTTTCCACACCCTTGGCGCCGTCGATCACCATCACGGCGGCATCCACCGCCGTCAGCGTGCGGTAGGTATCCTCGGAAAAATCCGAGTGGCCGGGCGTATCGACGAGGTTGAACCGATAATTGGTATCGCCGCTGTGGAAATCGAACGACATGGCCGAGGCGGAGACCGAAATCCCCCGGTCCTTTTCCATCGCCATAAAGTCGGACCGCGTGCGCCGCGCTTCGCCCTTGGCGCGCACTTGGCCAGCCATCTGAATCGCCCCGCCAAACAGCAGGAACTTTTCAGTCAGCGTGGTCTTGCCCGCGTCAGGGTGGCTGATGATCGCAAAGGTGCGACGGCGCGCGATCTCGGCGGGCAGGGCGGGGCGGTTTTGCGGCGTGTCCAACATCCGCCCCATATAGGCTGCGCTGTGGCCGGGCGCAATCTGGGCATTGCTGCGAATCGACCGTAGGCCTAGCATGAGAACATAAGTGGTACATGGAGGAATTTGCGATGGAACTGAAAGAGATTGCACAAGAGTTGGTTAACGGATGCCGTGCCGGTGCGGGCAAGGTGCGCGAGAACCTTGATAAGCTATATGCCGAAGATGCCGTATCGGTAGAGGCCGCTGATATGGGCGGGCAGGGGCGTGAGACCCATGGGATCAAAGCAATCCACGGCAAACACGACTGGTGGGAAAACGCGATGGAGGAACACGCGACCGAAATCTCAGGCCCGTTCTATTTCGGCGATGACCAGTTCAGCGCGGTCTTCAAGGTCGACGCCACCGACAAGCAAAGCGGCGATCGCTTTCAGATGGAAGAGATCGGCGTGTACCACGTGAAAGACGGCAAAATCGTCCGGGAAGAGTTTCACTACGCCGTCGAAGCACCCTAACGGGTTGAGGCTTTTCTCAGCAGCTCCGCCGCATTGGGGCGGTTGAGCAGCGCCTCGGCCAGATCAAGCCCCGCATGGGGCAGATCGGAATGGCCGGGGATGACCTCGCCTAAGGCAGCGGCCATTTCCGGCGGCAGAACCGCGCGTGTGCGGCTGTCGACCAGCATGGATTCGGCGGCGATCCCCTCGGCATAGATGATTTGATGCCCGTCAAAGAGCAGTTGAAAGTAGTCAACAAACCCGCCGTCTTGCACCGTCACGCTGTCGCCATTCACCAGATGCCGCGCTTTCACGAGCAATTCCGACCGGCCCGCGCCCATCTCATCACTGCGCTGATAGATGAAGAGGCGGTGGTCGGGGCTGACGATCAAGTCGTGTTCATTGTTCAAGGTGCCCGCCCGAATGCAGATGGGCGCGAAATCCCCTACCGCGCGCAGGGTGCTTTGGCCGATCCAACGAAGGGTTTGCACACCGTCATCGCGGGTCAGGATACGGTCACCGACGCGCAACTTTTCGATGGGCCGCAACTCTCCGGTGCTGAGCGAGATATGGGTGCCCCTGGTGAATGAGACGCAGGCCAGTTGGCCGAATTTCTGCTGCGCGGTCTGGGTGTCAATCCCGACAATGCAATACCCCGTTTGCGGGGTCAGCGGGCCCAGTGGCAAAAGATAAACCGCTGCCGCGCGCCCTTGGCCATCGACTTCGACCAGCAGCAGCGCCTCTTGGGTCTGGCCTTCGGGCGACATCAGCGTGAGCAGACTGTCGAGGTGCAGATCAGCACCGGGACTGCCTACGTCGGTATCCTCGGCAAGTCGCAGTTGGTTGCCTGGAAGGGTCTGCAATGACAGCCGCCGTGGCACTGCTGCGCGGTCCAGCTCATAGGTATCGTCAAGCACCAGTTCAGCGGCAAAAGACAGCGTATCCCCTAGATTCGCGCCATCACTCGCACGCAATTCCTCAGCGCGGTAGACGGCGATGCTCTGGGCGGGGGCGGTGCGAGTGCTGGACATGACGGGCCTTTGGTTTAGGGGCTTTCGCCAACGGGATAAGGTAGAATTGTGGCCCCCATGGGTCAAGGCTCGGGTGATTTGCTGGCATTGGCCGCAGGCCGTGGTAGGCATATGCAAATGCACAGGAGGAATCGCATAATGGATTTGGGTATTAAGGGTAAGAAGGCGCTTGTCTGCGCCTCGTCCAAAGGGCTTGGCCTTGGCTGCGCCGAAGCGCTTGCGGCGGCAGGGGTCAGCCTTGTGATGAACGCGCGCGGCGCCGAGGCGCTTGAGGCTTCGGCGGAACGTATCCGTCAGGACTATGGCGTCGAGGTCGTCACCGTGGCGGCGGATGTGGCCACCGAAGAGGGGCAAAAGCTGGTCATCAAAGCCGCTGAGGGCTGTGACATCCTCGTCAACAACGCGGGCGGCCCCCCTCCGGGCATGTGGCATGACTGGGACCGCGAAGATTTCATCAAAGCGCTCGACGCCAATATGCTGGCCCCCATCGCGCTGATCAAAGCACTGGTGCCGGGCATGATGGAGCGTGGCTGGGGCCGGGTGGTCAATATCACCAGCCAATCCGTGCGCGCGCCGATTGGGGTTCTGGGTCTCAGCAACTCCGCGCGGACCGGGCTTACGGGATATGTCGCGGGCACCTCGCGTCAGGTGGCGGGCAAGGGGGTCACGATCAACAACCTTCTGCCGGGGATACATGCAACCGACCGCGCGGATTCGCTGGATGCGGGTGTGGTCAAGGCTAAGGGCATCACGCTGGATGAGGCCCGCGCCGAGCGGCAGGCTGGCATCCCCGCAGGCCGCTATGGCACCCGCGAGGAATTTGGCGCGGCTTGTGCGTTCCTTTGTTCGCAGCATGCTGGGTTCATCGTGGGGCAAAACCTGCTGCTGGACGGCGGCGGCACCAACATCACGATGTAAGCGGAAGAGGGGGCCGAAATGGTAATAAAAGCCGCAGCGCTGCTGGTCGGCCTCTTCGCCACTTCGGCCAGCGCCCAAGACCTGCTGCCGCGCTATGAGGCGGCGCAGGTCGCGCTGGACGGCCGGATGCTGAGCGTGATGGGAAGTGATCCTGCCAAGGCCCGTTGGAGCCCCGAGCGGCGCGGCAAATCCGCCTGCGCGCTGGCCGAACTTGCGCGGTTACGCGGCCGCGCCGTGGCCGAAGCCTATGTGCGCGAGGTCGAATATGCCATCGACGAAGCCAACCGGCTGACCCACGCTGCGGATTTTGGCGGTCTGGCGGCGCGGATCCATCGCAATGCAGGGATTCGCTTTCAGCGTGATCTGGTGCCAATCACCCGCAAATGCGGGATCGGGCTTTAGCGTAGATTGTTCCGGCGGCATGGCGCAGGCAGGCCTTTGCCACGCCGCCGACTATCACGTTTCTGACAGCGCATGTTTCGTGACTAGCCCGCTTCAAGCCGCGCGGCTAACGCTAGAGGGGTCTTCTCACCGAAAGGGCTCGCCCCATGCAAAGCACCGTTTTAATTGTCCTCTTCGCCGCTGTCATCCTTGCCAGCCTGTTGGTCGCGCCGCGCCGCGCCACGGTCGAAGGGTTCTTTGGCGGTGCCAACGCAGCGGGCCGCGCACCGGGGCTTTGGGTGCTGGTGCTGAGCCAAGTCACCACATGGATTTTCGCCCGCAGTCTAATGAACGCGGCGATCTTGGGCTATTTCTACGGCATCGCGGGCACGTTGGCTTATGCGGCTTACTATGGGTCGTTTCTGACGGGCGGTTTGATCGTCGGCCATCTGCGCCGCGGCGGGGCGCGCTCGGTGCAGGACTGGCTGAGCGGGCAGTTCGGGGGCGCGGGCACAGCGGCCTATAACCTCGTGATCGGGCTGCGGCTCTTGTCCGAAGTCTTTGCCAACCTTCTCGTCGTCGCGCTGATCTTTGAGGCTGTCTGGCCGGGGTCGGGCACGCTGGCAGTGCTGATCGTGGCGGCTTTGGGCTTTGGCTATTCGGCATGGGGCGGCCTTTCCGCGGCACTGCGCACGGATGTTGTGCAGATGCTGGTCTTTCTCGTGGTCTTCGGCCTTGCCCTCGGTGCGTTGCTGCTGAGCCCGGGGTTCGAGCTTGGCGCGGTGCTCAGCGCGCCGGGGGTGTCGGGGCCCTATAATGGCTGGGTGCTTTTGGCTGTCGCGCTGCTGCAAGTCTTCTCCTACCCCGCCCATGATCCGGTGATGATGGACCGCGGCTTTCTTGCGGATGAGGCGACGACGCGGGCCTCCTTCCTCCATGCTTTCTGGATTTCGACGCTCTGCATCATCGGCTTTGGGTTCTTTGGTATCCAAGCCAGCCTGACTGGAGCGGCCTATGAGGGCGAGCTGATCGGCACATGGGGGCTGATGTTTCCGGGCTGGATTTTCGTGGCGCTGATGCTGTCTTTGCTGGTCTCGGCGCTCTCCACGCTCGACTCCGCGCTGGCCTCCGCCGCGCGGCTGATGGTTGAGGAATGGCGCATCGCACCGCGCAGCCTGATGGGCGGGCGGCTGGTGATGGCGGGGTTCATGATCATGGGCGCGCTGCTGACGCTTTGGGGTAATGCCACGCTGTTTGACGCGGTGGCGGTCAGCGGGACGGCGTCGATGTTCCTTACCCCGGTGCTGTTGGTGGGGCTGGTGGCAGGACGGCGGATTGCGGTTTGGAGCTACCTTGCTGCCTTCGCTGCTGCGATGTTCGGAGCGGCGGTCTACTTTGCGCGGGGCTGGGCGCCCGTCGCAGCGCTTTTGCCAGAGGGGCATAAATACGAGCAATTGCTGGCAATCTGTGTGCTTGTACTCATCGCTGGTTTCGCAGCGGTGCTTGCGGGGGCGCGGCGAGGCTGATAGCTGGGTTCCCGAGCGATTTGATCGGATACCGCAAGTTCCATGAGTGACCCCACCCCCCGACTGGAAATCAAGAACCTGCGCCGCGCCTATGGTGGGCGGCAGGTTGTCGATGATGTTTCGCTGAAAATCATGCCGGGGCAGGTGACCTGCCTGCTTGGCCCCTCGGGCTGTGGCAAATCCACGACCCTGCGGATGATCGCGGGGGTCGAGATGCAAGACAGTGGCACGATCCATGTCGATGGCAAGCTGATCTGCGACACGGTGTTTCGTGTCCCGCCCGAGCGGCGCGAGATTGGGCTGATGTTTCAGGATTTCGCCCTGTTCCCGCATCTGAGCGTGGCCGACAATGTGGGTTTTGGTCTCAAGAAGGGCACCAAGGCCGAAAAGCGCGCCCGGATTGAATTGCTGCTCGAACGTGTTGACCTGCTGCGCTACATTGACGGCTACCCGCACCAGCTTTCGGGCGGTGAGCAGCAACGTGTGGCGCTGGCCCGCGCGCTGGCCCCGCAACCGCGCATCATGCTGATGGATGAACCCTTTTCCGGCCTCGACAACCGCCTGCGCGACGGCATCCGCGATGAGACGCTGAGCATCCTGAAAGAAGAAGACACCGCCGTTCTGCTCGTTACCCATGAGCCGGACGAAGCGATGCGCATGGCCGATGAAATTGCGCTGATGCGTGACGGCAAGATCGTCCAGCAGGGCGCGCCCTATAACGTCTATACCCGGCCCTTGGACCGCGCTTCGGTCGCGTTTTTCAGCGATGCGAATGTGTTGGAGGCCACGGTGAACGGTGCGCTGGCCGAAACGGTCTTCGGCGAGTTTCTCGCCCCCGGTCTGCCGGATGGCACCAAGGTGAATATCGTGTTCCGTCCGCAGCACCTGCGGATCGACTTTGACCGTGCCGGGCAAGGCCCACGCCCCACCTCCACCGATGGCACGCCAGCGCGCGCGGTGGTCGAACGGGCGCGCTTTATGGGCAACGAGAGCCTTGTGGAATTTGTCCTCGACCAAGACGGCTCCCGGCTCAAAGCGACGGTGCCCAATGTTTTCCTCCCGCAGCCCGGCGCTGTCATGTGGCTGACCGTGCGCCGCGACCGCTGCTTTGTCTTTCCGGTGACGACATGAAACCACTGATGATTGAATTCGGCATGGGCTCGTCCCTGCGCCGCGCCGATTATACCGAGGCCGCGAAACGCGCGGTGCAGGACGCGCTGTGGCATAATTCGATCAATCTGGCAGAACTCTTCGGCTTTGATAAATCCGCCATGCGCATCACCCTCGACGTGGGCGTGCAGCGGCCCGATCTGGTCAATGCTGAGGCGCTGCGGGCGGTTTTTCCCTATGGCGAGGTGACGGTCAATCTACACCACGGCGGGCTAGACGTGCCGCGCCCCGAAGGGGAGGGCAACCCGACCGTCATGGCCAATGTGGCGCTGTCCGTGGGTTTTGACATGGAGCGTGCCGATGGCTGAGCAACGGATCATCATCGAGATGGGCATGGGCAACGACCTGCACGGGATGGACTATACCAAAGCCGCCGCCCGCGCGATTGAAGACGCTTTGCGCCATTCCTCTCTGCCGCTATTCGGCGCGCTGGATGTGACGCCGGACCAGATGCGGGTGCAGGTCACCGTGGCGGTGCAGGAGCCTGAAAAGGTGGATGTCGACGCGTTGGTGGCTAAACTGCCGCGCGGTCGGGCAGAGGTGCGTGCCGTGAAGGGCGGGCTGAATGTGCCGACGGGGCAGGATACGATCGTCGTGGCACAGGCGAGTGTCGAGGCGTTCTTGCCCCAGCAAACCGGTTGGCGGCTCAAGCGTTAACCCGCCTTCAGGGGCGGTAGTCCGCCAAGGTCTTCCCCGGCTCATCGACGAAGAGTTCGGGCAGGGCCTCGGCGCTCTCGATGAGGTCGAGCCGGAAGGTGGCAAGGCGCTCTGTACCCTCGCACCACGCGGTCAGCACCCAGAATCTGCCCCAATTCTCAACCTTGAGGGGGCGGACGACTTGGCTGCCGCTGTCTGCCACCCCGATCCGTAACTTCTGCCGCGCCTGAACTGCCGCACGCAGCACCGGGAGATGGGCGAAGACCCGTGTGGCCTTGCCCTGCGACCTCAGCGCTTGTGACCACGCGGCCCCCTCGGCGATGGTCTCGGTCGGCAATACCGCGTCGAACTTCGCCGCCAAAGTCTCTGCCGCCTCTTGCAGGGCGGGATCCCCAACCTCCGCCGCCACCGCAAGGCCAAGGTTCAGCGCTTCAAGCTCTGCCGGGGTCAGGGTCAGCGGGGGCAGGGTGATCGCGGGCGTGATCCGGTAGCCTTCGCCCCGCGTCCCGGCAACGGGGAGGCCTGAGGCGCTGAGCTTGTCCATATCGCGGTAGATCGTGCGGGTGGAGACGCCAAAGCGACGGGCCAGATCCTCGGCCCGGTGCAACTGTCCGTTCCGAAGCCGGTCGATCAGCGCCACAAGGCGGTCTTCGGTTTTTACTGACACCATCGGCTCCCACTTAGCGCTCCTGACAAAAACATGTCACAAGGGAAATTGCACGCCGGAAATTTAACGTCCCGACACACGCAGAACCGCCGCCACGCCGCTTTGCCCCTTCATGGTCCCGGCGCGGCCCGCTATCACAGGCAGGACCGGCGCAGCCACAGATCTGCGCCAAACATGATGGGAGAACAGACATGTTGAACAATATCGGACTGCCGGGCCTGCTGCTGATCGCGGTCGTTGTGCTGGTGCTTTTTGGCCGCGGCAAGATTTCCTCGCTCATGGGCGAAGTCGGTAAAGGCATCACCAGCTTTAAAAAGGGCATCAGCGAAGGCGAAGAAGAGACCAAGCACACGGACGACATCAAGCACGTCGACGAAGTACATCACGCTGACCTGCCAGAGCATACCGATCAGGGCACGCATCCTCGCACTGACCTGAAGACCGACAAAGACCGGGTGTAACCGCATGTTCGATCTGGGTTGGACGGAACTGCTGGTCATCGGCGTCGTGGCCTTGATCGTGGTCGGCCCCAAGGACCTGCCCGTGCTGTTTCGGCGCGTCGGGCAATTCGTAGGCAAAGCTAAGGGCATGGCGCGTGAATTCAGCCAAGCCATGAACGATGCCGCCGATGATAGCGGCATGCGCGAGATGTCCTCGTCGCTGAACAAGTCGCTGAAAACCGCGACCAACCCGCTTGGCAGTGCCATGGACGAGGTGAAAGACGCGACCCGCTCGCTCACGAATTTCGACCCCGAGAGCGAAACCGGCAAACTGGCGGCGCAAAAGGCGGAGGATGTGAAAAAGATCCAAGCCAGCACCGCGCGCGCGGCAGCAGAACGCAAGCAACGCGAGGCGACAGAGGCCATGGCGCAGGCCGATGCTGCGGAGGCGAAACTGTCTGACGCGGCCCCGGCAGAGGCAGGGGCCAAGACCGCCACTGTCAAGACGCCTGCGAAAAAGACGGCACCTGCGCGGCCCGTGATCGAAAAAGAGGCGGCCAAACCGACCCCTGCCAAAGCGGCGCCCAAAAAGCCCGCCGCCAAGAAACCTGCCGCTAAGAAACCCGCTGCGAAAAAGCCTGCCGCCAAGAAGCCAGCGGCAGCCAAACCTGCCGCGAAAAAAGAGTAAGTTAAATGAGCGCCTCTGACGATTACGATATCGACGACAGCTCGGCCCCGCTGATCGAGCATTTGGCCGAGCTGCGCACGCGGCTCATCCACTCTGTCATCGCTTTCATCATTGGGATGGTGATCTGCTTTACCGTTTGGAACCCGATCTTCAACTTCCTGACCGAGCCCCTGTGCTCGGCCATGGCAGAGCGGGGGCAAGAAGATTGCGGGCTGATCCTGATCAAACTGCAGGAAGGTTTCTTTGTCGCGATCTCGATCTCGCTTTTGGGCGGTCTGGTGCTGGGCTTTCCTTTCATCAGCTACCAGCTGTGGCGCTTCGTAGCGCCGGGGCTTTATAAAAACGAGAAGGGCGCGTTCCTGCCCTTCCTGATCTCTTCGCCGGCGATGTTCTTCCTCGGCGCCTCCTTTGCCTTCTACGTCGTCACTCCGCTGGCGTTCGATTTCTTCCTCGGGTTCCAGCAGGCGGGCACGCTCGTCGGTGAGGGACCGGATGGTGAGAACGGCATTGCGGCCATTGCCTTCCAAGGCTCGGCGCAGGAGTATTTGTCGCTCACCATCAAGTTTATCGTGGCTTTTGGTCTGTGCTTTCAGCTTCCCGTTCTGCTGACCCTTATGGGCAAGGCCGGGCTGGTCAGCTCCGAGGGTTTGGGAAACGTGCGTAAATATGCTGTGGTGGCGATCCTCCTGCTGGCAGCCCTTGTCACACCGCCGGATGTGATCACGCAGGTGATCCTCTTCGTCGTGGTCTACGGCCTCTACGAAATCTCGATTTTCCTCGTGCGCCGTGTAGAGACAAAGCGCGACGAAAAACTGCGCGAAGAAGGTTACTTCGATGATGAGGACGAGGAAGACCTGCTGTGATTGATGACCCTATGGACCGCATCGCAGCGGCGCTGGAACGTATGTCTCCGGCGCCGCTTTCAGCCCCCGACTTTGACGCGGCGACGGCCTTTGTCTGGCATACAGACCCCGACCGTCTGGTTCCGGTGGCAAAGGTCGCGCGAATTGATCTGCCGCTGTTGATTGGCGTCGACCGCGCGCGGGATACGTTGCTGGCCAACACGCGCCAGTTTGCGGCCGGATTGCCCGCCAATAATGCGCTTCTATGGGGCGCGCGCGGTATGGGAAAATCCAGTCTTGTCAAGGCGATACATGCGGATGTTCAAGCATCACATGAAGGCCTGCGTATCGTAGAGTTGCAGCGCGAAGATCTGCCTTCAGTCGGGCGTTTGCTAAGCCTACTTCGCGATGCGTCGCAGCGGTTTATCTTGTTCTGCGATGATCTCAGCTTTGGCCATGATGACGCGCATTATAAGTCGCTGAAGGCCGTGCTTGATGGCGGTATCGAAGGGCGGCCCGATAACGTCGTGCTCTATGCCACCTCCAACCGCCGTCACCTTATGCCACGTGATATGATCGAGAATGAGCGTGGCAGTGCGATTAACCCTTCCGAGGCGGTCGAGGAGAAGGTCTCTCTCTCTGACCGGTTCGGGCTTTGGCTGGGGTTCCACCCCTGCGATCAGGACCAATATTTGGCGATGATCCGCGGCTATTGCGATGCGTTTGGCGTCGAGATCGATGATGACACTCTGCGCGCGGAAGCGGTAGAATGGCAGGCGACACGCGGTGCGCGTTCAGGCCGTGTGGCGTGGCAATATTTTGTGGATTTGGCTGGCCGAAAAGGTGTCGCCGTCTCAGGCGGCTGAGCGGCGATCTGTCGGAGTGTAACAAAGGGGTCTGCAATATCTGCAGACCCCTTTGTTTGTTGTCTTACTGAATGTAGGGCATCGGGTCGACGCTTTCGAACCCTTTGCGCACCTCGAAATGCACATGCGATTCCGATCCGCCGCGCAGCTTGGCGATCTGCTGGCCTCGGTTGACAGTGTCGCCTTTGGCGACGTTCACGCCATCCACATTTGCATAGACGGTCAGCAGGTTGTCGGGGTGACGCACCACGACAATCGGGATGCCCTCGGCACTTTTGGTAATGGCGGCGACGGTGCCACCTTCGGCGGCCTTCACCGGCGCACCGGGGCTGCCTTGGATGTTGATGCCCTCGTTCTTGCCCTTGGAATAAGCGCGGATGATCGATCCTTGGACGGGCGGTGTCATCTTGGAGGCTTTGGCAGGTGCCGTCGGCCTGCCGACATCGGCCACGGGTTCTTTCGGTTCGATCTTGGGCGGCAGAGGTTTGGCGGCCTCATCCTGCGGCAGCGGCTTGGCCGCCGACGGTGGCGTCGGCGTGGGGCTGCCCGCGCCCGGCGCGCTGGTGATCGGTGGCGGGGGAGGCGATGCAGTGGCGCTGGAAGCGGTGTTTGTTGCTTGACGTGGGGGCGCTTGTTTCTCAACCGGAATCAAAAGGAATTGCCCTTCACGGATCGCGAAATCAGGGCCAAGGCCATTCCACTCGGCCAGCGCCTTAACCGGTACGTTGTAAAGCCGCGCAACGGTATAAGCCGTCTCGCCCCGTTCGACCCGGTGGCGCACCGGTTCTGTCGATGGCGATGGTGCGGGCTGGGGCGATGGTGCTGGACGAGGCGCAGGAGTGCTGATGCTGCTGCTTGCGGGCGGCAGGCTTTGGGTTTGCACATTGGGGGTCGCAGGCGCGCGGTCGATGGCACTGCCCGCGAGGGTGGTGATATCAACACTGCCATTGGTGCCGGGCGCGGGTTCGGCCACGCGGCGCGGCAGGGCGATGATCTCTCCTTGGCGCAGTGGCACGCCCAGTTCAATGCCATTATAGCGGGCCAATTCGTTGCTGTCGGTCCCCACGCGCGCGGCCACATCCGCCAGCGTATCACCCCGGCGCGCGACGGCGACTTGGTAATTGGGGTAAGCAATCACGCCCCGCGCATCGGCTTTGGGTCGGTCGGCAAGCGGGCCGCGCGCGGCCTCGGCAGTTGAAAAACCATCGCCAAAAGTACTGCGCATATCGTAATCAAGCGGCTGATTTTCGCAACCGGCCAGCAATATCGCACTGGTTCCGGCCATTAGGGTCAGCCGCGTGGGGCGGCGCAATCTTGTTTGGCGCATCTGCATGTCCTCATCTTCGCCCCTGAATGGTATGGGGCGCTGTCTCTCTAACCTATTAACCGTCCTTGCCCAAGCCTTCCAGCAGGGGGACAAAGCGCACGGCACGCAATTCGTCGTATTCCAGCCCATCGGCGGTCTTTCGCACGCGGATGAGGTGTTGCACGGTGTCGGATTGGCCCACGGGCAGCACCATGATGCCACCTTCTTTAAGCTGGGCGAGCAGGGGGCCGGGCGGGTCTTCGGCGGCGGCGGTCACGATGATCCGGTCGAATGGCGCCTGCTCGGCCAGGCCAAAGCTGCCATCGGCGGTGATCGCGGTGATGTTGTTGAGATCCATCGCCTCAAACACGCCCCGCGCCTCTTGCACCAAACGGCGGTGTCGGTCGATTGTATAGACCCGCCGCGCGAGCTTGCTGAGGATCGCCGCCTGATAGCCCGAGCCGGTGCCGATTTCGAGCACCTTATCGCGCGACGATACTTGCAAGGCCTGGCTCATCAACCCCACCACTGATGGCTGGCTGATGGTCTGGCCGCAGGCGATGGGCAGGGGCATATCCTCATAGGCGCGGCTGGCAAAGAGGCCGCGGATAAAGGGGCCGCGGTCGATCGCTTCCATCGCTGTCAGCACGCGCGCATCGGTTACGCCTTTGGAGCGCAGCGCGTAGAGGAACTGCATCTTGCGTTCCGCCTCAGAGATCGGCTCTTCGTTCATCCGTTGATGCCTGACAATGTTTCAAGCGCTGCGTGATCCGTCAGGTCACAGCGCATCGGGGTGACCGAAACATAGCCATCAAGGTTCACGCAGGCGTCACTGCCAGGCGCTGTTTGCACGCGCTGATCGCCGCCCTTGATCCACAAAAAGCGACGACCCGAGGGCGACAGATGCGCTTCGGTCGAAAAACCGGTGCCGGGGCGACGGCCTTGAGGGGCCAGTTGGATGCCGCGCACGTCGGCACCCGCGACGGGGGGGAAGTTCACGTTGTAGAACAGGCCATAGGCGGCGTCTTCGCTGGGGCTGTGGTCCAGAATGCGGCGGCAGGTTTCAACGCCGTGTTGGGCTGCCGCCTCAAACGGATCGGCAAGATCGCGGTTGGCGGGGCCATAGTATTGCGACAGGGCGATGGCGGGCAGACCCTGCAAAGCGGCCTCAATCGCGCCGCCAAGAGTACCAGAGTAAAGCGCGTTCTCAGCGGCGTTATTGCCCCGGTTCACGCCGGAAAGCACCAGATCGGGGGGCGCTGCCGTCATCGTGTCATGGATCGCGGCGAGCACGCAATCGGCAGGAGAGCCTTCGGTGGCAAAGACGCGGTCGTCCAATTGCGAGATCATCATCGGCTTGGTGTAGCTGATGCAATGGCCCACACCAGATTGCTCAAACGCAGGTGCAACGGTCCAGACCTCGCCCTTGGGCCCGGCCAATTCCTCGGCAATGGCGCGCAGCACGGCCAGACCGGGCGCGTTGATGCCGTCATCGTTGGTAATCAGAATACGCATGAAAGGCCCCTTTTTGCCTTGATAGGCGAGGGGCGGACCGGCGGCAAGCGCAGCGCGCCGGTGCCGCGCGGTTCAGGAGGCGGAGTTTTCTGAAAGTTGCGCCAATACCGCAGCGGCCTGCGTGGCTGTATCGCTTAACGCGGCGCGGTCTTCACCGGGGAAGAAACGCGCGCGCGTGGCGGTGGGCATTGGCTCGGGCGTGAAGATATGCACGCGCGGGCCGATCTGCGCGGTCTCAGCCTGCCAAGAGGTCGCCAGTGCGATTTGCGCGGCCTTGGTGGCGCCGTAGCTGCCAAAGAACTTCGTGCCAGCGCGCGGGTCGTCAAAGAAGATCGCTGTGCCATCCGCCCCCAAAAGTGGCGAAACGAAAGTGATCAGCCGCGCGGTAGCCGTAATGTTACCGGCGATGGACTTTTCCATATCCTTGGTGTCGATGTGATCGGTCGGCGTTAAGGGCGCGGCATGAACTGCGCAGTGGAGCCAGAGGTCAAGCCCGCCCCAACGATCGTGGATACCACGGCAGAGCACGGCCATCGCATCGGCGTTGGTGGTGTCCATCGGAGCCAATGTGGCACTGCCACCCTTGGCTTGGATACGGTCATCCAATTCTTCCAACGCGCCGGTCGTACGGCCCACTGCGATGATGTGATGGGTAGGGGCCAAAGCCTCTGCCAATGCGGCCCCAAGGCCGCGCGACGCGCCGGTGATTAATGCTGTCTTGCTCATAACCGCGATGTGCACTGCCCCGCGCGGCAGGTCAAGAGGCGCGGTGTCGCGCCTCTTTGGACGCATTAGCCTTGCGGCAAGCGCAGGACTTTGTTGCCGCGACGGCTGGAGAGCACGAGTGTGCCCTGTCCAATCGCCGCCACTACACCGCCAGCAACTTGATCGCCGACTTCGACGCGGGAAATTTTGCCACCACCTTCGCGGATCAGTGCGCCGGGCGTGGAGTCGCTGCCAAAGATGCCAATCAGCGCCGTGTTGGACAGGTCGGCTTTTTCGGTTGCCAGATCGGTGACTTTCTTAGGGGTCGGGGTCCCAGTGCTCGCCATGATATGCCTTTCGCCTTGTTACGTTCCGCGCGGCAGTCCCCCGCGCGTGCAAGCCGTCAGCTAACCCTTGCCGCAGTGCGGCGAAAGGGGGCGGATTTTAGATGCGCAGGGTTCTGCCTGATCGTCGGCAACGCAGCGCCGACGATGCTTGGTGTAACGTTGCGACCTTTCGGAAAGCTTAATTTAGATTAGCCAACAAAGGCCTTTTCAACGACGAAATGCTGGGGGTCGGAGTTGGCACCCTCGGTCAGACCAAAGCCTTCGAGAATCTCCATAATATCTTTGTTAAACCCAAGGCTGCCGCAGACCATGGCGCGGTCGTGGGTGGCGTTGATTTGCGGCACGCCCAGATCTTTGAACACGCTGCCATCCTGCAAGAGATTGGTGATCCGGCCCATCTTGGGGCTCTCTTCGCGGGTGGTGGTCGGATAATAGCGAATCTTAGCGAGGTTTTCGGTGCCGATCAGCTCTTGCATCAGCTCGTCAGACTTCAGCCCTTCGATCAGCTGACGGCCATACTCCAACTCTGCCACATCGCGGCATGTGTGGGTGACGATGACTTCGTCGAATTTCTCGTAAGTTTCTGGCTCGCGCAGCAGGCTGGCGAAGGGCGCAAAGCCGGTGCCTGTGGCGAACATCCACAACCGGTTGCCGGGCAGCAGCGCGTCATGCACCAGCGTGCCCACGGGTTTGGGCCGCAGGATGATCTGGTCGCCGGGCTGGATGTGTTGCAGTTTCGAGGTCAGAGGCCCGTCCTGCACCTTGATCGAATAGAACTCCAACTCATCATCCCACGCGGGCGAGGCGATAGAATAGGCACGCAGCAGGGGCTTTTGCTTGCCCGTCTCGGGATGCGGATCGCCCATCAGGCCGATCATCACGAACTCGCCGGAGCGGAAGCGCAAGGACGCAGGCCGCGACACACGGAACGAAAACAGCTGGTCCGTCCAATGGGTGACGGAAGTCACACTCTGGGCGTCGGGCAACGTCGGGACGGGTTTGGCGGCGGTTTGGTTCACTTTGGTTTGCTCGGTCATATGGGTTTCCGCAAATCGGATTGCGGCCTCTACTTATGGCATGAAAGGGGTGAGGGCAATCATCGCGCCCATGGGTCAGCCACGCAGGCGAGCCTGATAGTTATGCGCTTGCCAGTCAGCGCGGGCGAGCCATTGGTCTTCTGGTTGGCGGGCGGCAAGGTCATCGTCGATTTCGACCTCATCAAAGCCCGCGCGGCGCGCCATCGCATATTGATCGGCCAGCACATGCCCCTTGGCGCGCAAACGGCCCTTGTAGCCGCGCAGCCGCAAGGTCCGGGCGATGGTGAAGCCACGTCCGTCCGCGAAGGAGGGAAACGCAACACGGATCATCTCCAGCGCCGGGGTGAGGGGCAGCGCATGGGCATCGGCGTCAGAAGCCAGATCAACGGCGCGGCAGTCATTCGCCGCACCATCGCCGCAATAGCCATGGGTCCAATCGTCGGCGGTGAAACCTTTGTCGGTTACGAGTACGCTCATGTCTTGTCTCCTGTTCGGACCACTTTGCCATTCACAAAATGGATGCCGCATTCTTCTTTGTTCTGATCGCGCCAGCGCCCGGCGCGCGGGTCTTCGCCCGGTGCGACGGGCGAAGTGCAGGGTGCGCAGCCGATCGAGGGGTAGCCCTTAGCGACCAGCGGATGCCGGGGCAGGCGGTTCTCGGTGATATAGTCAGCCACATCGGAGGTGGCCCAATAGGCGAGCGGGTTCACCTTGATGCGTGGGGCGGCACCGTCTTTGGGAATTTCCACCTCAAAGAAGTCCAGCGTCGCGCGGCTGCCCGATTGAAAGCGTTTGCGCCCGGTGATCCAGCCGTCATACCCCGCCAGCGCGTTTTGTAAGGGCCGCGTTTTGCGCAGGGCGCAGCAGGCGTCGGTGTCATATTGGTGCAACGTGCCGTCTGGATCCTGCGCCGCGATCTCATCACTGCGCAGGGTGGTGACATTGCGCAGGCCTAGGCGTTCGCTGAGTTCTTGCTGATAAACCAGGGTCTCGGCAAACAGCATCTCGGTGTCGATGAAAAGCACCGGGATATCGCGCGAGACCATGGCTGCGAGATGCAGCAAGGTCACCGATTCGGCGCCGAAGCTGGAGACCAACGTGAGGGTTTCGATCTCGTCATAGGCGCGGCGGATGACATCGGTCGCGCCGTGGTGGCGCAAGTCCGCGTTAAGCTGTGCCACCTTCTTTTCGACCGCAAGTAGCCCCTCAGGGGGTCGCGCAGCGGTATTTGAAAAAGGATGAAATTCAGGGGTATCAAGCGGCATTGGCTTGGGCTTCTGGATAGAGGGCGGCTTTGAAGGGGGCGAGGCCGAGGCGGCGGTAGGTTTGCAGAAAGGTTTCGGCCGGGTCGTTGCGCAGGTCGAGGTAGCCTAGCACCAGACGTTCGATGGCCGGGATGATCTCCTCCGCCGAGAAGCCTGGGCCAGCGCGCTCACCAATGCTGGCAGTTTCAGTGCCGTCGCCGCCTAGCGTGATCTGGTAGTTCTCCACGCCCGCGCGGTCTAGGCCGAGGATGCCGATGTGCCCCACATGGTGGTGGCCGCAGGCGTTGATGCAGCCTGAGATCTTGATCTTGAGCGGGCCCACGTCATGCTCCAGCTTCAGATCGTCAAAGCGGGTGGCGATCTCTTGGGCGATGGGGATCGAGCGGGCGGTGGCCAGCGCGCAGTAGTCCATGCCGGGGCAGGCGATGATGTCCGAAATCAGGCCGATGTTGGCGGTGGCAAGTTTGGCCGCTTTCAGGGCGGCGTGCAGTTCTGGCAGGTCGTTGCGGTGCACATGGGGCAGGATCACGTTTTGCTCATGGCTGATGCGCAGCTCGTCATGGCCAAAGCGGCGCGCGAGGTCGGCCATCACGCGCATTTGGTCGGCACTGGCGTCGCCCGGCGTGGCGCCGTGTGCTTTGAGGCTGATCGAGACGATGGCATAGCCGGGGGCGCGGTGATCGGCGAGGTTGGTGTCGGCCCAAGCGCGGAAGACGGGATCGTTGGTATAGGCGGCCTCAAAGGCCGCGAGGGGGGCGGTTTTGAATTGGGGTGCTGCGAAATCAGCTTCGATCCGCGACAGCATTTGCTGGTCGACGCCGGTGAATTGGCTGCGGATCAGGGCGTATTGCGCATCGACACGGGCGCGGATGTCTTCGATGCCGTTCTCGTGGACGGTGATCTTGATCCGCGCTTTATATTTATTATCGCGGCGGCCTAGCACGTTGTAGACGCTGACGATGGCTTCGAGCGTGGGCAGCAGATCGTCGGCGCTGACGAAATCATAGAGCACCTTGCCGATCATCGGGGTGCGGCCAAGGCCGCCACCGACGATGACTTCGAAACCCTGCTCGCCGTCACGCTCCACAATACGCAAGCCGATGTCATGGGCTTTGATCACCGCGCGGTCAGCGGCGGCACCGGTGACGGCGACCTTGAACTTGCGCGGCAGAAACTGGAACTCGGGGTGGTCGGTGGACCATTGGCGGATCAGTTCGGCCACGGGGCGGGGATCGGCCACCTCATCGGCGGCGGCACCGGCGAAATGGTCGGCAGTGACGTTGCGGATTGTGTTGCCGGAGGTTTGGATCGCGTGCAGCTTCACCTCAGCCAGCGCGTCGAGCATATCGGGCACGTCGCGCAACTCGGGCCAGTTGTACTGGATGTTCTGGCGTGTGGTGAAGTGGCCGTAGCCCTTGTCCCACTTCTCGGCGACATAGGCGAGCTGGTCCATCTGGGCGCTGTTGAGCGTGCCATAGGGGATCGCCACGCGCAGCATATAGGCGTGCAGCTGCAGGTAGAGGCCGTTCATCAGGCGGAGGGGTTTGAACTCATCCTCGGTCAGCGAGCCGTCGATGCGGCGCTCGACTTGGGCGCGGAACTGGGCATTGCGCTCGGCGAGGAATTTGTCGTCGAATTCGGTATAGCTATACATCACAGGGTCTCCTGTTTGCCGTGGGCGTAGTTCGACGGGCCTTTGGCGCGGAACTCTTCGCGGAAGTGGGTGGGGCGGGGGCCGCCCGTTTCGGGGGCCACATCGGCGAGGTAGACGCCGACGACCAGTTCATGCTGGGTCAGCGCGTCGATCATGCGCAGGTCGGCGTCGGCCTCATCGGTCAGCACTTCGGCCTCGGCGAGGTTGCGGGTCCAGCCGCTGGCGGTTTGATAGATGACATCGCCTTCGAGAAGCGCGTTGGCGGTGATGACCTTGGGGGTGAAAGGCTTGGGCATATCAGGCCAGCTCCTCTAGCGGGGTTTCATGGGCAGCTTGGACGGCGGCGCGCGGGGCGAGGCCGTAGAAGGTGAGCGCGGGGCCAGTCATCTCGGCATCGGCCAGATCGCGCGGCAGATCGTTAAGCGTGGTGGACAGCACCCGTTGATCGGCGCGCGAGGCGTTTTCGATCACGGTGACGGGCGTGGCGCGGTCAGCACCGTGCATCAGCAGGCGGCCTTGGACAAAGCGCGCGGATTTCTTGCCCATATAGATCGCGGCCACCTCATTCGGGCGTGCAAGGGCGGCCCAATCGTGATCGGCGAAGCCTTTCATGTCATGCCCAGTCAGGAACCGGACCGAGGCATTGCGGCCGCGTTTGGTCAGGCTTTGGCCGATGCCCGCCACGGCGGCAGAGGCGGCGGTGATGCCGGGCACGATGTGCCAGCCGATGTCATGGGCGTCGACCGCGTCGATCTCTTCGTCCAGCCGGCCAAAGACGGTGGCATCGCCGGATTTCAACCGCACCACCTGCGCGCCGCTCTGGGCGTGTTCGACCAGCAGGGCGTTGATGTGGTCTTGGGCAGTGGAGGGGCCAAAGCCCTCTTTACCCACGTCGATCATCAGCGCTTCGCGGCGGGCGAGTTCGAGAATCTCGGGGCTGATCAAGCGGTCGTAAATCACTACATCAGCTTCATCCAACGCGCGGCGGGCCTTGAGGGTCAGCAGTTCCGGATCGCCGGGGCCGCCGCCGACAAAGGCCACATGGCCTGCGCGGGCTTCGCGGGTGAGGTGAGCTTGCAGCAGGTCTTTCAGCGCCGGGCGCACGGTATCTTTGCCTTCGGCCATGGCACGGGGGCCGGCGGCAAAATAGTAGTCGCGCCAGAAGTCGCGGCGCGCGCGGCCCATGGGCAGGGCATCGGCCAGCTTGCGGAAACCTTTGCCAATCCGGGCGAGGGGGCCGAGGGTGACGGGCAGACGTTCTTCCAGATCGGCCTTGATGGCGCGGGCCAGCACTGGCGCTGCGCCTTCGGTGCCGATGGCCACGGTCACCGGGTCACGGTCGACGATGGCGGGGGTGATGAACTGGCTATCGTGCAGGTTGTCAACGATGTTGACCAGTACGCCTGCCGCGCGGGCGAGGGCTGCGTTCTTGGCATCCAGCGCGTCGTTTTCATCGGCGGCGTAGAACAATAGCGCGCCGGGGAGGTCGGCGGCGCTGAGCGCGCGGCGGTGCAGGGTAAGCTTGCCTGCCGCTTGCCATTCCATGATCTCGGGCGCAGCGTCCGGCGCAAAGATATGCAGCTCCGCTTTCGTCTTCATCAGCAGGCGCAGCTTGGCCAGCGCCGCTTCGCCGCCGCCGGAGAGGAGGATCTTTTGCTCGCTGGTGGCGAGGAAGATGGGAAAGTGATCCATGATGCGCCCTGTTCTCGTTTGACTTGACCTCATATATAGGAAATATTCCCGCCAAATGGCTATATACCGGCGCAGATAAGAACGTGCGTTCGCTTTAGCCGAGGGTTGAGCATGAACGTCCTGCCAGGGCGAGAGAGAAGAGAATGACTGTCCGAATAGATGAGACCGACCGGAAGATTTTGGCGCAGCTTCAGCGCGATGCGAGCCAATCATTGGACGATATTGCGCGCGAAGTGGGCTCTTCGAAGACCCCTGTATGGAATCGCATTCGCAAGTTGCGGGAGGCCGGGGTGATCGGCCAGCAGACAGTAGTGCTGGATTCAGAGGCGCTTGGGTTTGAGGCGTGTTTCTTTGTTCTGATCCGCACGTCAGAGCATGAGGCGGCTTGGCAGGCGGCGTTTCTCAAGGCGCTGCAGGACCGGCCTGAGGTGCAAGAGGCGCACCGGCTGGCGGGGGATATCGACTATATTTTGAAGGTGCGGGTGAAGAATGCGCGGGCCTATGACGTGTTCTATCAGGCGCTGATCTCAGAGGTGAAGGTGCACAACGTCACAGCGCTTTTGTCGATGGAAGAGATCAAATCGACGACAATGTTGCCGTTGTAAAAGCGCGGGGCGGCGCATCTTTTCAGATGGCCGCCCCGGTTGTTCTTAGGACTGCGCGAGCGCTGCGACGATGGGCGCGAAATCCGCGGCCTTGAGGCTGGCCCCGCCGACAAGCGCGCCGTCGACATTTTCGACGGCGAAGATTTCAACGGCATTGGTCGCTTTGACAGAGCCGCCGTAGAGTAGGGGCAACGCATTGCCGATCTCTGCACCGAAACGATCGATGAGGCGCGTGCGGATGAAGTCATGCACTTCTTTGATCTGTGCGATGCTGGGCACTTTTCCGGTGCCAATGGCCCAGATCGGCTCATAGGCGATCACGGTATTCTCAGCGTCAACGGCGTCGGGGAGGGAGCCATTAAGCTGGCTGCCGATGATGTCGAGCGTTTGGTCCGCATCACGCTGGGCCTCGCTCTCGCCAATGCAGATGATGGCGGTGAGGCCTGCACCCCAAGCGGCGCAGGTCTTGGCCTGCACATCAGCGTCGGTCTCGCGATGCGCATCGCGGCGTTCGGAATGGCCGAGGATAACATGGCTCGCGCCGGTGTCGGCCACCATGGAGGCAGAAATATCGCCCGTATAAGCGCCCGCATCATCGGCATGGCAATCCTGCGCGCCGATTTGGATCGGGCTGCCGTGGGTCGCGTCAGTCGCGCGGAACAGCAGGGTGCTGGGCGGGCAGATCACGACCTGTGGCGGGTTTTCGGGCAGGCCAGTGGCAAGGCTGTGAAGCTCCGCCAAAGAGGCGGCGGTGCCGTTCATCTTCCAGTTGCCGGCGGCGATTTTGGGGCGCATCGGATCCGTCCTGATCTGTTGATATTGCTAGATCAGTTCGCAGGCCCGTGGCCTTTCGTCAAGGCCGTGGCCCTGACCAGTGCGCCTACTTCGCCCCGAGGCTTTCGTTGAGGCTTTCGTCGAACTTGATGGATTCGCCACAACCGCAGGCTTCGGTTACATTGGGATTGCGGAACTTGAAGCCGGACTCGAGCAGCGTTGTCTCATAGTCAATTTCAGTGCCGAAAAGGAACATCTGCGCCATCGGCGCGATCATCACCCGCGCGCCGTCCTGCTCAACGACCTCATCGTTAGGGTCGGTCGCTTCGACGTAATCCATGGTATATTCCATGCCTGCGCAGCCGCCTTTTTTAACGCCAATGCGCAGCCCTGCGTGGCCCGCCGATTGCATTAGCTTTGCAATCTGGCCAGCGGCTTTGGGGGTCATGGTGACGGCTTGCTTGCCGGGTATGCCAAACATCAGAAATTCTCCTATGCCGCCAAGATAGGCGTGCGGGGCGGCGATCTCAAGCCGTCAGTAGGAATTCATTGCAGCCTTGGTGGCAAAGGCCGCGATGAGCGCCCAGCCAAAGGAGGCCAGCGTACCGATAATGACGTATTCGCTAATTTTTTGGTTCTTTTTCACCGTATCAAACCGCAGAATTGATTTTGCCGCGATGAGAAAGCCGATGCCCGCTGGCTCGCCAATCATAACCATGAGGAAAATCAGCGCACGTTCCAGCAAGCCGATGATGCGGCCCGCATTATCAAGCCCATCGGGCTGGGCCTGCGCCTTATGAGGCAGCATCAGGCCCCCCACCGCCGGGCCGCCCGCAAGGGTGGCGGTGATCAGCCCCGAAAGGAAGAGGGCGGGCGGAATAAGCGTTGTGCTGTGAGCGGCCCAGATGCCGCTGGCGAAAGCCTCAGGCGCATAGAAGGCGAGCAGCGCGATGGTGACGAGATGCGCGGCCTGATCGGTGAGATAGGGCCAAAGTCGTTCGCGGTGTTGCTCTGGCACGGCGTAGGTTTTGGCCGCATCAATCGCGACATGGGCGAGGGCGAGAAGGGCAGCGGGGATGAGGCTGCCGCCAAGGGCCAGTCCCGTCAGGGCAAAGACGATGACGCCGTGCAGCAAGAGCACTTGGGGTTTGCGTTTGGCAGTCACCATCGCATTTGTCTGAAAGACGAAATCTGCCAACAGATGGGCGAGCAGGCAAGCGAGGGCGGTGATGATGGCCTGTTCGGTCATATGGGTTCCGGCAGTTGGGGGTGGGGGGCATTTGAAAAGCTGCAGCGGGCTATGACAAGGGTCTTTCTCAGTAGTAAATACAGTCTTATTTGGCTGTAATTGACGATAACAGCTTTAATGGGCTGTTCACCGTTCCTCCAGTATGTCGCAGACCTCTCGCAACTCATCGATCCCCGCCGCGTCGACATGGCCCTGCACGCTTTGCTGGGTGAGGTCGAACTGCTGCGCGAGGCTGGCCTGCACAGGGGGCTCGGGCGCAAGCATATAATAGGCGACATCGGCCTGCCTCATCGTCCATCTCCCTGCGATCCGATCGGCGAGGGGGAGAGCCGCGCGCAGGCCGAGCGGGGCATCCGGCGCATTCATCCGCCGCGCGCGGGGCATGGCATCAAGCGCGTGACCGGAACGGACCAGCGCCGCTCCATCAGCGCGGGAGAGGTCATCGCCTGCGAAATGCGCATCACCCAATCCGATCCCGAAACGCGTGTCTGTTGTCTTGCCGCACCGGCGCACGGCTGCGCGCAGCACGAGGGCCGCGCGAAAGGTGAACTGAGGCGCCACGGCCATTTGCCAGCCGTCACCGCGAAAGCGGGTCATGCGGGTGGGCTGGCTTTGCCAAGTTGCGACGGCGTCGGCAGCCTCCTCAAGACGGGAGAAAACAGCGTCCAATTCCGCGCGTGTCATCGCGGTGGATTTCACGATATCGCCGGTAAAAATTGCCCAAGTTTCCATGGCTTGCCTCTTGTTTCGCACAATGTCGCAGGAAGGCGAAACCCATGCAAGCCCGGCCAATGAAAAGGGCCGCCCGGTGAGGGGCGGCCCAAATGGTCAAAAGCGTGAGGCGGATCAGAGGCCCATGCAGTTCGCGTAGTAGGTCACAGTCGCGGGCCAGTCGGAGAAGACACCGGCCACGCCCACGTCTTGGGCCAGCACATCCAGTGCCACCAGATAGTCGCTGTCGTCTTTCACGATGTCATTGACCGACTGGAAGTACCAACCGCCCCCCGATGCCAGCGGGCCGGACCGCTCCAACGTCCAGGCGATCAGGGTCAGGCCCGCTTCTTTCGCGGCCATGGCGTAATCGGAGCCTGCAATCGCGCCGTCCTTATTAGTCAGCAGCATGTTGAGCGATGGGGCAAGATAATTCACGCCCTTGGCTTTCAGGTCAGCGAAATCTTCGGCCCATGTTTCGGGGTTCTGTTCGTCAAAGCCGTCTTCCCACTGCACCAAATAAACAGCCTGCTTGCCGAATTCGGGTGTGTTCTCAACCCAATAGAGCACATCGTTGAGGTTGAAGGACTGTGGCCAGACATCAGAGGCGGGGATGCCTGCGGCGACATATTCATCGACCAGCTTTTGCGCGTAATCTTCCTGTGAAAAACCATCATGGGGCATCTCGACGGAAGCGGATTTAAGCTCGGGCGTGAACTTGGCGCCCAAGGATTTGAACAGGTCGATGGATTCCGCATGGGTCATCAGATCGGCTTTGTCGCTGTAAAGCTGGGTGCGGAAGGTCGCCACACCGCCTTGATAGTCTTCGGCCGTCGTGGCGGTATTGTCGGCGCTGTCCATCTTCGGGGTCAGGGTGCGGAACTCTTCCAAGGTGATGTCAGAGGTGCGGCATTCGGCGCTGGCGGGCGTGTCGCCCGCGGCAGCGGTAAAGCCAGTCGTGCATTTTTCAGCCAGATCGGAGACGAGGATGTTGGTGGTGGTGTGCAGATCGTTCTGCGCGTGGCGGCAGACCAGTTCATGATCGGCAGTGAAGGTCACGTCGCATTCCAGAATGCCTGCGCCCATGCGGGCCGCGGCGACGTTGGATTGCACAGTATGTTCGGGAAACATCAGCGGCGCGCCACGGTGACCGATGGAGAAATCAGTTTTGGAGGCATCTTGACCCATGCAGGCGGCCAGCTTGTCCTTCAACGCGCCGTCGGGAAGCTTATCCACCAGATAGGCGGGACGGGGGCCGTATTCGACAGGCGTGGCGGCGGCATGGGCATCGGCCAGCGCCATACCGGGCGTGAGGGCCAGAGCGGCAAAAGAAATAAGTTTACGCATGATGTTATCCGTTCGTGAATGAAGTTCTGGGGCTTCTATGAGGTGCCTCTGTAACGGTTTCACGACAGCGTGATGTCAGTCAAATGAACAATGGACTGCGGGTGTAATCGGCGGGATATGGCTAAAAGAAAGCGCCGCCAATGTCGTGCATTGACGGCGCTATTTCTTCGCATTGTGAAGCAGGCGCTTACATGAAGCCCAGTTCAAGCCGCGCTTCGTCAGACATCATGTCCATGCCCCATGGCGGTTCCCAAACCAGCGCCACTTCGACTTGTTTGACGCCAGCAAGCGGTTCGACAGCATCCGCTACCCAACCGGGCATCTCACCTGCGACGGGGCAGCCCGGCGCGGTCAGCGACATCTTGATGTCGACTTCGTTCTCAGCATTGATGTCGATGGTATAGATCAACCCCAGTTCATAGATATTGACCGGGATTTCAGGATCATAGACCGTGCGACAAGCCTCGACGACCTGCTCATAAAGCGGGTGATCGGTGGAAGAGGGCGCAATCAGCGGCGTCCCTTCGAGCGGTTGGGTCTGTTCGGTCATCTCTAGCCTCGCATCATTCTCGACGTTTTATATAGGGATTGCGGGCGGGGGCGTAAAGTGGCCCAGAGCACGCGGGGCAGGCATTGCCCCGTCATACTCCCTTGCGACGCCGCGCAGGTTGCGGCTTCACACGGGCTTCGATCTCATCATAGACCTTACCGACAATATCTTTGCTTGTCGCCTTCTCAATTCCCTCGAACCCGGGAGAGGAGTTGACCTCAAGCACCTTTGGCCCTGTCTCAGAGCGCAGCAGGTCCACCCCGGCGATACCAAGGCTAAAGGCCCGCGCCGCGCGCACGGCGGTGTCGCGCTCTTCTTTCGAGATGCGCACGACCTTGGCAGAACCGCCCCGGTGCAGGTTCGAGCGGAAGTCCCCGTCCGCTCCGGTACGTTTCATTGAGGCCACGACCTTGCCTGCAACCACCAGACAGCGGATGTCTTCACCGGCGGCTTCCTTGACGAAATCCTGCACAAGGAAGTTGGCGCGCAGGCCCCGGAAGGCGTCGATAACGCTCTCGGCGGCCTTTTTGGTTTCGGCCAGCACAACGCCTTTACCTTGGGTCGATTCCAGCAGCTTTACGATCAGTGGCGCAGTGCCCACCAGCGCCATCAGGTTCGACGTATCTTTCGGCGAGGCGGCAAAGGCCGTGGTGGGCATGCCGATCTTTTTCGCGGCCAACACCTGATGCGCGTGCAGCTTGTCGCGGCTGGCAGTGATGCCGGCAGAGCCGTTGACGCAATAGGTGCCGATCGTCTCAAACTGGCGGATCACGGCGGTGCCATAGGGGGTGATTGACGCGCCGATGCGCGGGATCACGGCATCATAGCGGGGTAGGCGCTTGCCGTCGTAATGCACCTCGGGGGCCAGCTGGTTGATCGCCATATAGCAGCGCGTGGTATCGATCACCTCAACCACATGGCCACGGGCTTCGCCGACCTCGACCAAACGGCGGGTTGAGTAATTGTCTTCCCGGCTAAGTACGGCGATGCGCAGCGCGCGCTGTGGCGCGGTGTGGCGCAGGCTCGCGGTATGGTAGACGTCATAGTTCAGGTCTGGCTGCAAACGCCGCTCGGTTGCAGAGATGTTGATATGCTCGGTCAGCGCCTGACGGCCCAGCAACATGCGGCTGGTCATCCCGGCGCGGTTGGTCAGGGTCACGTCGATGGGCCAGCTTTGGCCGTTGACCTCAATGGTTGTGGCGATGACGAAGCGATGTTCAGATTCACCGTTAGAGGATGTCACTTCGCGCCGGTCAATAATCGGCGCGGAACAGGTGATTGAGATATCTTCGCGCCCCGAAATGGGATGCACGTTAAAACGCACTTTGGGTTTGGACGCGGGGCCAAAAACTTCGATATCATGGGCATGCAGCGCCGAGGTGCGCGCGCCGGTGTCTACTTTGGCTTTGATGGCGGGCAGGCCAAGATCGGGCAGGGCAACCCATTCTTCCCAGCCGAATGTTAGTTTTTCCATTGCCTGCTCCTTGGATCATTGGTCTGCCTGCCTAACCTGCGGCAGAGTTTGCTTCAAGCGGTGCTGTGGTGCTGTTTTAGGGTTTGCCCATATCCGCCGGGGCCGGAGGCAACATGCGAATGTTGTCTTCTCGTTCCATCTTTGCTGCCGCGGCCAAGAGTTCTTCGCGCACGCGGCATTCGATGTCCCAAAAGGTCGCCGCGTTGTCGGTCGGCAGCTCAAACCGAACTTTGATGCCAAATGCGTCTTGTTCAAGAACATGGACCTTCGCCTTGTCCATTGGCTTCACGTCGTCGGGGTTTTCCCGAGCAAGGAGGTCAAAAAAGACCCGGCGCAGAGCCGCGACGTCAGCATTCTGCGACAGGGTCAGGATGATGGGCCGGATCATCGCGTGGTCTTCGATCGACCAATTCTCGAAGGCGTCAGAAACGAAATAGCTTACCGGAACGATCAGGCGCGTGCCGTTCCAGTTCAGGAGTTGCACATAGGTAAAGTGGATACGCTCAACGGTGCAAAAATGCCCCTCAAAAATCAGCTGATCCCCAATCCGAGCGGAGCGGTTTAGCGCGATCTGGATAGAGGCGAGGATATTGCCCAAGACCTCGCGCGCGGCAAAGCCCAGAACGATGGTCACCGCACCCGCAGAGGCCAGCAACGATAGGCCAATCGTGTTGTCGGCGTTGCTCGATACCAGGATCACACCAGATGCCACCAGCACCGCGATCACGATCACCCCTTTGCGCGCCGCCGCGATTGTGGTGGCGATCGACCGCATGTGCGCGTTCATCGGATCGGCCAGTTCATAGGCGTTGTTGGGGCTGATCCGGTCGAAAATCTCATCAAAGGTAAAGACGATGGCGAGGGTGCCAGCCGTCACATAGGCGATCAGCAAAATCGGGCTGAGCACCGCGTCAATAAAGCCTGACACGACCAAAACCCGGCTGGTCGCGGTACCGATGATGGCAGCACAGAGTGCAATAGCCGCGGGCCAACGGAAGGACCGCAGCACAAAACGCATCCAGCGGCGCTTGGCGACCTCACCCAGACGGCGCATGATGCCGAAGGCGAACCAACCTGCGGTTAATGCCCCCACCAGCAGAAGGGGCAGAAACAGCACCTCCCATAAATACATCCCCCAAAACGCCCTGATCCTAAGCCAATCGGGTAGCATCGTCTCAAGGTCGGTTGGGCCGTATTGGGCGTGAAGATGCGGAATGTTGTCCGTGCTTTGGCGTGAGAAAACCCAAACGGGTTCAGCATCTTCGCCCGGTTTGATCCGGTTCAGCCGCAATGGCACCTCATGGCCGCCAAGCTCCAGACGGTCGATCAGCAAAGAGCGGCGCACGCGTCCAGTGTCATTGTTCTCAGCAGAGCCGGAAAGCCAACCGTCGGGGCGATCCGCCAGCTTCCCCCATGGCACGACGACCTTACGCTCCATCAGGACCGAAAGTTGAAAAGCACGCTCTGCGCCTATGGCCGCTTGGTCCCCTTGGGGGAGGTCCGACAGATCGAGGATATGTGCAGCGCTTGAATAATGGCCATTGTCGGTCAGGTAGATGAAGCTCTCAAGTGCGGCCATCGGTGTGCCGCGATCCAATGTCTCAGGCGGGGGCGGCAGACCGGGGTTTAGCTCAGTGGTTTCGAACCATCCTTCTTGTGCTTGCCCGACGGCCGCGCCCAGAAAAAGCGCCAGTCCCAGCACAAATGCTCCCACGAGACGAGGAAACACAGACGCGAAAGCGCGTGGGAGTAAGGCAATCCACTGCATGGATAGCGCAATGTAGCGGGGGTTTTCGCAATTCAAGGCCGCGAGGTGATGTAAGCCGCGAATGGACGCGATCAATCTGGGCGCCATTAACCGTCGTTAATGTCGCGGGTGACGATCCGCGCCCCGCTGGACTGGCGTTTGAACAACACACGCAGCACCACCCAAGCGATCAGCGACAAGACCGCAAAGAGGGCCAGCAGCAGCGCAACATTGCCGGGCGCCCAAAATGCCACGACCAGCGCCATCGCGAGCGCGCCAAGGGCAAAGCCCAAAAAGATCGAGCCGGGCAAGACAAGTTCAACCACGCCAAGTGCCAGTGCCGCGCAGAGCCAAACCCACCAAAGCGCCAACCAGCCCGCCATCAACCTTTGCCTTTCAGCAGTTTAAAGGCATCGCCAAAGGCCTCTAACGCCTGCGCGGGCACGACGATCGTCTGATTGCCCGACCCCTTGCCCATGGCGTTCAGCGCATCGACTTGTTTCAGCGCAATCTGATATTGCGCCGCCGCCAGCCCATTTTCGTTGATCGCGGTGGCGACGACTTGCGTTGCATATGCTTCGGCATCGGCCAGAATGCGCCGCGCCTTGGCGGTTTGCTCTGACGCGTAAAGCTCGGCCTCGGCGGCTAGTTCCACGGCGCGTTTCTTACCTTCCGCCTCTGTCACCTGTGCGCGGCGGGCGCGTTCTGCGTTGAGCTGCTGCATCATCGCCGCGCGGGTGGCGGCATCAAGGTTCACGTCTAAAATCTCGGCCCGGGTGACTTCGATGCCCCAACTGTCGACTGCGTCTTCGACACTGGCCTTGATCGTGGTGATTAACTGGCTGCGGTTGGCCTGCACTTCGTCGAGGTCCATTTTGCCGATCTCGGCCCGCACGATGCCCGCCACGGTGGTCGAGATCGCACTGTCCACGTCGCGGATGCGGTAGACGGTCTTCTCCGGCTCGGTGATGCGGTAAAAGACCGAGGTGTCGACCTGCACCAGCACGTTGTCACGGGTGATCGCGTCTTGGCTGGCGGTGGGCAGTTGCCGCTCAAGGATCGAGATTTTATGCGCCACATTGTCGATAAAGGGCACGATCATGTTGATCCCCGGCCCCAAGACCGCGCGCAACCGGCCAAAGCGTTCGATGACATGCTGTTCAGACTGCGGGACAATTTTGACTGATTTCAGGATTAGGATGACGACCAGCAGGGCCAGCAAAAGCCAAGCAAGATTGTTCTCCAGCAGGCCGATGAGCATGTCTTCGAAGTCCAAGGCGGTAATCCTTTAAAGGGATAATTTCGTGCAATTCCCTGTATTTTACCTTTATTGCATGTTTCACGCCACTGGTTTATCGCCCCAGTCGCAGCCAGAGAGGGCCAGAGTATGACCAGCACCGGATTCACCAAACACGCGCAGGACGGTAAGGCACGTAGCGGCGTGATCCAGACCACGCGTGGCGAGATCCGCACGCCAGCTTTCATGCCTGTGGGCACGGCGGCGACGGTCAAGGCGATGATGCCCGAGAGTGTGGCCTCGACAGGTGCCGATATCCTGCTGGGCAATACCTACCACCTGATGCTGCGCCCCACGGCGGAGCGTATCGCCAAGCTTGGTGGGCTGCATAAATTTATGAACTGGGACAAGCCGATCTTGACCGACAGCGGCGGCTTTCAGGTGATGAGCCTTGCCGGGTTGCGCAAGCTGACCGAACGCGGCGTGACTTTCAAAAGCCACATCGACGGCTCGAAACATGAGATCACGCCCGAACGCTCAATGGAAATCCAAGAGCTGCTGGGCTCTGACATTGTCATGTGTTTCGACGAATGCCCCGCGCTGCCTGCCGACCGCGACCGTATTGCCAGCAGCATGCGCATGTCGATGCGGTGGGCCAAACGCAGCCGCGAGGCTTTCGGTGACCGTCCGGGGCATATGCTCTTTGGCATCCAGCAGGGCGGGCTAGAGCAAGACTTCCGCCAAGAGAGCGCCGAGGCGCTGCGCGAAATCGGTTTTGATGGCTATGCCGTCGGCGGCTTGGCCGTGGGCGAGGGGCAGGAGGCGATGTTCTCTACGCTCGATTTCTCGACCGACATGCTGCCCGAGGACAAGCCGCGCTACCTGATGGGCGTGGGCAAGCCCGATGACATCGTTGGTGCCGTGGCGCGGGGCATTGATATGATGGACTGCGTGTTGCCCAGCCGTTCGGGGCGCACGGGGCAGGTTTTCACCCGGATGGGCGTGCTCAACATCAAAAACGCGCGTCACATGGATGACCCGCGCCCCTTGGATGAGAATTGCAGTTGCCCGGCCTGCCAGAACTATTCGCGGGCCTATCTGCACCATGTCTTCCGCAGCCAAGAGATCATCTCGTCGATGCTGCTGACATGGCACAACCTGCAATATTACCAAGACATCATGGCCGGCATGCGCGAGGCCATCGCAGCGGGGCGCTTTACCCAATGGCAGGCAGATTTCCACGCGGGGCGTGAACAGGGCGATATCGATCCGCTGTAAGGGCAGGGCGGCGTATTCTCACGTGAAATTGTGCTAACGGTCCTTGCTGCATCGAGGCAGGGTCTTAGGTGCCCTTGCACAGTCTATCGCAAGGAAAGGCCCGAATATGACCGAGAAGCTATTTACCCCCTTCACCGCAGGCGAGATCGAAGCCGATAACCGTCTGGTTATGGCACCGCTGACCCGGAACCGGGCGGACAACGAGACTGGCGAAGTCTCGGACATGCATGTCGACTATTACCGCCAACGGGCAGGCGCAGGCATCATCATTACCGAGGCGACGCAGATCAGCCCCGAGGGCAAAGGATACTTCCAGACCCCCGGCATTCATACCGAAGGGCAGGTCGCCGCATGGCGCAAGGTGACCGACGCGGTGCATTCCGAAGGGGGGCGCATTGTGATCCAACTGTGGCACGTGGGCCGGATCAGCCATACTTCGCTACAGCCCGACGGTGGCAAACCTGTCGCGCCCTCTGCCATCGCTGCTGGGGTGAAAACATTCACCGCCAATGGATTTGAAGACACTTCCGAGCCACGCGCGCTGGAGCTGGATGAGATGCCACGTCTGGTCGCCGACTATGCCCATGCCGCCGAGATGGCCAAGAAGGCCGGTTTCGACGGGATCGAGGTGCATGCCGCCAATGGCTACCTGCTGGATCAATTCCTCAAGACCGGCAGCAACAAACGTGACGACGCCTATGGTGGCAGCGTGGAAAATCGCGCGCGGCTGCTGTTTGAAGTGCTGGATGCCGTGACAGCGGTCTGGGGTGGTGAACGTGTGGGGCTGCGGCTCTCGCCCTTCTCGCCCGCCAACGGGATCGAAGACGCCAATCCGCAAGAGACGTTCGAGTATGTCGTCAAAGGTCTGAACCGCTACAACCTGTCCTATCTGCACCTTGTCGAAGGCGCGACAGGCGGATCGCGAGAGTTGGACGAAGGTGAAAGCATCGCCGCCCTGCGCGCGCTGTTCAAAGGGCCCTACATGGCCAACAACGGCTATGACCGCGAAATGGCGATTGACGCCTTGGCCAATGACAAAGCCGATCTGATCGCCGTGGGCCGCCCTTTCATCGCCAACCCCGATCTGCCGCGCCGCTGGCAGATGAACGGGCCGCTTAACAAGGGCGATACCGATACCTACTACGGGGGCGGGCGCGAAGGCTTTACCGATTACCCGGCGCTTGAGCAGGCCAAAGCCTGACCGATCCGGGGGCGCCTGCGCGGCGCCCCTGTTAAAACAGCAAGGGGAATGGCTTAAAAACAGCCAATCCCGCGCTTGCCTCCACCTCGCCAAACCGCGATGATGGCGGCTTAAAAGCCCGCAAGGGATTGAAACAGGCGGATAGGATGCACACATATCCTGTCCAGAAAAGGGGATGTCAGAGGCCGCCTATAACAGGGGCCCGGATGTCTTGCTAAGATAAGGAATTGAGCATGTTAGAGCCACTGAACGCATCCTACCCGGTGCTTCCGCTGCGCGACATCGTCGTGTTTCCACACATGATCGTGCCGCTTTTCGTTGGCCGCGAAAAATCCGTCCGCGCCCTTGAAGAGGTGATGGCGGACGACAAACAGATTCTGCTGTCCAGCCAGATTGACCCCTCCGAGGATGATCCAGACACCGCCGGTATCTTCAAAGCGGGCGTCTTGGCCAATGTGCTGCAACTGCTGAAACTGCCCGATGGCACCGTCAAAGTGCTGGTCGAAGGTCAGGCACGTGTGCGCATCACCGAATATCTTGAAAACGATAACTTCTTTGAGGCCCGCGCCGAGTATCTGACCGAGATGCCGGGTGACGCGGCCACCACTCAGGCGCTGCTGCGCACTGTGGCGGATGAGTTTGAGCGTTATGCTAAGGTCAAGAAAAACGTGCCTGAAGAAGCGCTCGCCGCCGTTGGTGAAAGCGCCGAACCTGCACGTCTGGCGGACCTCGTGGCTGGCCACCTCGGCATTGAGGTCGAGCAAAAGCAAGACCTGCTGGAAACGCTGAGCATTTCTGAGCGTCTGGAGAAGGTCTACGGCCTGATGCAGGGCGAAATGTCCGTGCTGCAGGTTGAGAAAAAGATCAAGACCCGCGTCAAATCCCAGATGGAGCGCACGCAGCGCGAATACTATCTGAATGAGCAGATGAAGGCCATTCAGCAGGAGCTGGGTGACGGCGAAGACGGCAAGAACGAAGTCGCTGAGCTGGAAGCCCGCGTGGCCGAGACCAAGCTGAGCAAAGAAGCCCGCGAAAAGGCCGATGCCGAGATCAAAAAGCTCAAGAACATGAGCCCAATGTCTGCCGAAGCCACTGTCGTGCGCAACTACCTCGATTGGATGCTGTCGATCCCATGGGGCGTGAAATCGCGCGTCAAAAAGGACCTCGGCAAGGCGCAAAAGGTGCTGGATGACGATCACTATGGCCTTGAGAAGGTCAAAGAACGGATCGTCGAATACCTCGCCGTGCAGCAGCGCTCGACCAAGATGAAAGGCCCGATCATGTGCCTCGTCGGCCCGCCTGGCGTCGGTAAGACGTCTTTGGGCAAGTCGGTCGCCAAGGCCACGGGGCGCGAGTTCATTCGCATCTCGCTGGGTGGCGTGCGCGACGAATCTGAGATCCGCGGCCACCGTCGGACCTATATCGGCTCTATGCCCGGCAAGATCATTCAGGCGCTGAAAAAGGCGAAAACCACGAACCCGCTTATCCTGCTCGATGAGATCGACAAGATGGGGCAGGACTTCCGTGGCGACCCCGCTTCGGCGATGCTGGAAGTGCTCGACCCAGAACAGAACGGCACCTTCGTGGACCACTATCTCGAAGTGGAATACGATCTGTCGAACGTGATGTTCTTGACCACGTCGAACAGCTACAACATGCCCGGACCGCTTTTGGACCGGATGGAGATCATCCCGCTCTCGGGCTACACCGAAGATGAAAAGCGCGAGATCGCCAAGCAGCATTTGGTGCAAAAGCAGATCAAGAACCACGGCTTGAAAGAGAAGGAGTTCAAGATTGAAGACTCCGCTCTGACTGGGATGATCCGCTATTACACCCGCGAGGCTGGCGTGCGGAACCTTGAGCGTGAGATCGCCAAGGTGGCGCGCAAGTCGCTGACCAAGATCGTCAAGAAAGAGGCCGAGAATGTTACCGTCACTGGTGACAACCTCGAGGAATTCCTTGGGGTGCGCAAGCACCGCTACGGTCTGGCCGAGGAAAAGGACCAGATCGGTGTCGTGACCGGGCTGGCCTATACTTCCGTGGGCGGTGAATTGCTTCAGATCGAAGCGCTGCGCCTGCCGGGCAAAGGTCGGATGAAGACCACCGGCAAGCTGGGCGATGTGATGAAGGAAAGCATCGACGCGGCCAGTTCCTATGTCCGTTCGATCAGCCCACAGATCGGGGTGAAGCCGCCGAAGTTCGACACGCTGGATATTCACGTGCACGTGCCCGACGGTGCCACGCCCAAGGACGGTCCCTCGGCTGGCCTGGCGATGGTGACCTCTATCGTGTCGGTGCTGACGCAGATCCCTGTACGCCGCGACATTGCGATGACGGGCGAGGTTTCCTTGCGCGGCAATGCGATGCCCATCGGCGGGTTGAAAGAGAAGCTCCTCGCAGCCCTGCGCGGCGGCATCACCACGGTGCTGATCCCGCAGGAGAACGAGAAAGACCTGCCGGATATCCCGGACAACGTGAAAGAAGGGCTGACCATCATTCCGGTGAACCACGTATCCGAGGTGCTGGAGCATGCGCTGGTGAGCAAGCCAAAGGCGATTGAATGGGACGAAGCGGCCCAAGAGGCCGCCGAGGCCGCCGCGATAAAAGCCCGCGCTGGTGGCATGGATGCGACCACCACCCACTAAGGTTAGGTCCTTACTACAAATCAGAAACGCGCGCCTTCCGGGGCGCGCGTTTTCCGTTGGAGTGATGGGTGTGGTAGCGCCCATATCCTTGAGTGTTTTTTGCGCAAACCCCTCTTGCATGCCTCGCCGCAATTGGCTACTTCGCCCCGCAAGGGTGATTAGCTCAGTGGTAGAGCGCTTCGTTCACATCGAAGATGTCAGGAGTTCAAATCTCTTATCACCCACCATTTCCTATACTCATCTGATTATATGTGGCCCGCGCAGCTGCAGCATGGGTCTGGCACTTGGCCCGCCAACTGCCCTATACCAAGCCCAAACCGGCGGAGTGAGCATGTCAGTACATCCTAAAACCTGGCTTCCGTGCCATGGTCGAAATGGTTGGAACAGATCGCTCTGCCTGGAAGGTCAGCGCGACATAGCCCGATGAGCAACTATCCGACCCTTTATATTTTGCGGCATGGAGAGACGGAGTGGAACCTAGCCAATCGGCTTCAGGGGCATTTCGATTCCCGCTTGACCGAAACGGGTCGCGCGCAGGCCGCAGCACAAAACGCCATCCTGCGGCGGTGCAATTTGTCGGGCTTTTCTGCTCTCAGCAGCCCACAAGGGCGGGCGCTCATCACAGCGCAGATCGCGCTTGATGGGCTTGGCATTGATCTAGCGACCGACGCGCAGCTTTCTGAGATCGGGATCGGAGCTTGGGCCGGCGAAAATCGCGAGGCATTACTCCGGCAAACCCCCGCCGCGCGTGATTCCTATGATCTTTATGAACACGCCCCCGAAGGCGAAGGATTCGCCGCCCTCTATCAGCGTTGTCGTGCCTTTCTCGACAGTCTGACCGGCCCTCATGTGCTGGTGACCCACGGCATCACCTCGCGCATGTTACGGCTTATTTTATTAGGCCGGGACCTTGCCGTGCTGCGTGATATGCAAGGCGGGCAGGGGGTTGTGTTCCACCTTGAGGGCGGTCAGCAAAAAAGGCTGACATTATAGGGTTGAAGCCCGCCCCCACCTTGCGCTATGAGGACCAAGTCGGGTCGTTAGCTCAGTTGGTAGAGCGCTTCGTTTACACCGAAGATGTCGGGAGTTCGAGCCTCTCACGACCCACCATTTCCCCTCACGCTGCGTTCCATTTGATCGGCTGCCACAGGGGGTGTCCCGACCGACGCCCGCCCGCTTTGCGGTCAGTCTGGGTCGGGAGTTCGAGCCTCTCACGACCCACCATTCCCCCTCCCGCTGCGTTCCATTTGATCGGCTGCCACAGGGGGTGTCCCGACCGACGCCCGTCCGCATTGCGGTCAGTCTGGGTCGGGAGTTCGAGCCTCTCACGACCCACCATTTCCCCTCTCGCTACGTTCCATTTGATCGGCTGCCACAGGGGGTGTCCCGACCCGACGCCCGCCCGCTTTGCGGTCAGTCTGGGCCGGAAGGTCGAGCCTCTCACGACCCATTATGTCCTCTCGCTAGATGCGCTTGTCGCGAAGTCTCTGAGGGTATGCTCTATCTGTCGCCGGAACGTATCATTCGCGTTCTGTAATGCGGCTATTGAGCCTTAATCTGCTACATATGTTGCGGCTAGGAACTTTGCGTGATCCGCTGGCCATCTTTGCCGATGCGGGTGCCGCAGACGCTAAGGGAAGCAGCGGCGGTGAGCCTTTGTTCTTGCCGTATAGTTTGGCGTTAGAAGAAGGGCCCAACCCGCGCAATAAACGCCACAAACAGGCAATACGAAAATTTCGCATTTTCGCGCAAACCGCGCTTGACGGCAGAGCGCCCCCACCATAGAACACCCAAACGCTTCGGGGTGACCCGGAGAGTGCAGCGGGCGGTTGTAGCTCAGTTGGTTAGAGTACCGGCCTGTCACGCCGGGGGTCGCGGGTTCGAGCCCCGTCAACCGCGCCACCGCTGCCTG
>Ga0209345_10000602_pt1 | contig 45745 bp, 28 predicted proteins | sample Cruoilmetagenom7_FD_187294 | JGI IMG/M metagenome (GOLD analysis project Ga0209345, IMG submission 187294) | Oil polluted marine microbial communities from Coal Oil Point, Santa Barbara, California, USA - Sample 7 (SPAdes) (version 2) | ecosystem: Environmental > Aquatic > Marine > Oil seeps ...
CCATATTCCCCTTGCCATATTCCCCTAGATGTGTCCTGACGACTTGTTCTATTCAAAACACACTTGATTGAATGAGGACTTGCTTCTCCTGTCTTTTCCTTTCATTTCTATCTATATTCATAACGTCATATCGCCATACCTCCAAAAGGTTAAATCCTGTCAAGGCTGATAGATTGATCGGTCTTCATGTAAAAGGGTTTCAAATCAAACAAATATAACCTAAATTTGAGCGTCAACTTCAGGATAATTATTTCAACCTTATCCCTAAAGTATAAAAGGAGGTAGGAATATGACAAATACAGGAACCGAAAAAAGCAAGGATGTTAAAAAACTCGAAGAGAAACAACAATGGTGGTGGGTCGCTGAGAAGATCCGCTCGGATCGCCTGGACTATTTGCGAAAGGCGGTCTGGAAGAAAGGATGCATCGGAGGAGTCTATGCCCCGGGCATAAAGATCGACCTGACCTTTCCCGGGCTCTTTACCGAAGCATGGAAGAAGAACGAGGGTGAACCAATCATGCTTCAGAAGGCGCGTGCTCTAGCCCATGTATTCGACAATACACCTATCTTCATTACTGATCGTGCACAGCTCGTAGGTTATTGCGGAAGCGCTCCGCATGAGATCATATGGCCCTGGCAGTCTACTAGCATGGTTGACGAGGAGATATACAATGAGCAGGGAACTACTCCGGAACCAGAAGAAGAGTCATTGAAGATCATGGCAGAATTGAATGATTACTGGGCAGGTAAGACAGCTCTTGAGACCTTGGCCAAAGCGATGGACCCGGAAGACACGGTAAAATATTTAAGCGGTGCGGTAGTGGCCGGGGCTCCTTCATCTGCCTTTGGTTATGCGACAAAAGACTTTCATTTTATCTTCAGGGGTTTTGAAACGATACTTGACGATATAGACCAGCTAATAGAGGAGACCGAAGAGAAGCTGCAGGGCAACCCATCGCCCGACCTTCTCCCGCTGTATGAGAAGTTGCCGAGGTGGGAGGCGATGCAGGTGGCGTTGGAGGCCGGTATTCGTTATGCAAATCGTTATGCGAGGCTGGCCCGTATTGTGGCCGAAAATTTTGAGACTGACACTAAGCGTAGAGAGGAGTTATTGAGTATTGCCGAGGTCTGTGAACACATTCCGGCACAACCACCTAGAAATTTGCAGGAATCACTTCAGTTCGATCATTTTATACAGGTTATGTCGAGATACGAGACATATGAGTTTGCAATGCCCCATCGTCCTGATCACTACCACGGACCGTATTATGACAGGGATGTCAATATAGAGAATAGGCTCACAAAGGAGGAGGCCCTTGATCTTGTGGGTGAACATATGATTCGTACCTATGATATCGGTATCTTTCAACCACGGTATGCTCGGGAAGGGGCTCAGGGGGTCACAGCCACGTGGGTGTGGACCATGGGCGGGGTGAATCAAGACGGCTCTGATGCCTGCAATGACTTGACCATTGCCTATATGCAGGCCGCTCGGATGGTAAGGGTTTGCAACCCCACGTTTAGCTTCAGGTACCATTCCAAGGTGAAGGACGAGGTTATGCGTGAGTGCTTTGAGTGCATCCGCCACGGCCTTGGCTATCCTAATATCCGCAATGATTCGATCCTGATCCCCAATGCTATGTACTGGCATGGGCATCCCCTTGAAGAAGCCAGGCAGTGGGTGAATCAGGCTTGCATGTCGCCCTGCCCCCCTACGAAATATGGTTGTCAGCCAAACAGGATGGCGGTAGGGCTCAATTGCGCAAAGATGATAGAATACACGCTCCATAACGGGTATGACCACGTGATGAACATGCAGATGGGACCAAAAACTGGCGATCCGTGCGAGTTCAAGGATTTCGAAGAGTTCTACCAGGCCTGGGTCAAGCAGATGGAGTGGACACAAAACTTTGGAGTACGTTTTCACAACTTTGGAAGGGTTAAGGACCCGGAGATGTTCTCAAGGCCTATACTCTCAGCCATTTACGAGCGTGCCGTTGAGACAGGGACCGATGCTGTCGACCCGAGCAACGGCGAGCGCGGTAATGCCTGGATAACCGCCTTGAATTGGTGTGAAAACGTAGACAGCCTGGCTGCTGTTAAGAAACTAGTCTACGATGAGAAGAAATGGACCATGGCCCAGCTTGTGGATGCCCTCAGGGCAAACTGGGAAGGTTATGAAGAGATGCGGCTTGACTTTGTAAAGAATGCACCCAAGTGGGGCAACGACGACGATTATGTCGATGACATCATGGTTCGGTGCCTGCGGGAGATCTCCAGGCACAGTAAGGAGATGAAGTGTGCGGTTGGGAACAACATACCATTCCTTCCGGAGAACGCAGCCGCCAACATTTACTGGGCCAATGTGGTTGGCGCTTTACCTAGCGGCCGCCGTGTGGGGGATGCTCTATACGACGGCGGGATTTCACCTGGTCCCGGTTTGGATAAGAAGGGGCCCACTGCTGTTCTCAAGTCCTGCGCGAAGATCAACCATATTAGCGATGGAAGGGCCTTCTTGTTGAACCAGAGACTTTCACCAACCCAGTTGTCCGGTGAGAAGGGCTATCAGTTGTGGAAGGCTTACATGAGAACGTGGGCTGAGCTTGGTATGGACCATGTGCAGTTCAACATGGTCGATGATGGTACTTTGAGAGCGGCCCAGCAAGATCCGGAGAAGTATCAGGAGGTTATAGTCAGGGTGGCCGGCTACAGTGCGCATTTTGTGGACATCAGCCGTAAAACCCAGGATAATATCATACAGAGGACGATTCAGGGCTTGGGCTAATCACAACGACTGTATCCGTCAAAAGAACATATAACCCCGGTCTTCGTTAGAAGACCGGGGTTATATGTCCAGTTAGTGGCCGAATGTCGGCATGAAGGGGGATTTTATAACTAGTGTCCATCCATAAATGGCTATTTTCCGCAATCTCTACGTCAGACTCAGATTTTAATCCTCAAAATACTCTATGTATTCCTGCGGTTAAAATCTTCGTCTTCCTTGACCTTGCAAAAACTATCTCATTTATGGATGGACACTAACTAGAAGACTCGGGCGCTAACCGCAGGACTGGAGGGGGGCAGGTATGCCATGAAAACGCCGATATGTGCCGTGTTATTGATCACCTTTTCGGTCTCAAACTCCATATATAGTTGATCAGGGCATGGAGTTCTTTACCTTCGATAAAACTTTTCCAGGCAGGCATCTTCAGCCTTGCCGTTTTCTGATCGGCAATCTTTTCAGGTTCTGTTATATCACGTTCGGTCGTGCCGGCTAGGATCACCTTCTTCAATTTGGCCTTGGAGTTCATGTTCCTTGCAAATTTCTCGGTATTCCATGCTGTGATGTAACCTGTTTTTGAACCGGGGTTTCGTACACTGCCTTTGCCGTCTATCCCATGACAGACAAAACAGCTATTGACCTCAGCCACAACCCTGCCCAATTGAATCATCATCTTAACCTTCTCCCGTAGCATCTTCATGTCCTCCGCCATATCCAGATTGGCCGCCTTCAGGGCTCCTTCGAAGTCAGTCAACTCACCACCATGATCTCCCTGGAACTCCAAGGCCTTAGCCTTGCTAACAAAGGCGAGTTTGCTCACCTCCGACATTACCCCTTTGATGTCGGAGCCCACGAGATAATACGCCTTTCTTGCATCGATCATTTCACTAGTTAGATAATTCGCAACCTTTACGTCCCCTACCTTTTGTTTCCCAAATATTATCGCTACGCAATGTATGCTGCAGGAATACCTTTTGTCACCATCGGCCAGGGTCAAGATGTATTTTGTTAACCTGTACTTCTGCAGGTCCATTGCACATAGATCACACCACCTCTGGGCCCACACCTCCCCTGTTGACCAGGCAAGAATCGATAACATCAAAAGAAACGCTAACACCAAAACCTTTCCTCTCTTTCTCATCGTGCATTACTCCTTTACTTTTTGGGATTTCAGGACATGTACCATGTCTTGTTGTTGAAACTTATCTCAACTATATAGATTTCCATATATTAAATTTCACTGCGTTATCGGTCGGAACCCTCGACGACGTACTACAATGTACGACTTACTCGGTTTCCTCCCTCTGGCCTTGTGAAATTTAATATCTGAAAATCTATAGATTCCCGGGTATCCTTCATTTTCCAGTTTACACTTTTTGTCATTTCGAGCGAAGCGAGAAATCTTTAAACATTCGGTTATAAGATTTCTCGTAGTTTCACTCCTCGAAATGACAATAAAAAGTGTCAACTACTTTTGTGCTTTGATGAAGGATGCCGAGAAATTATTACGTTCTCTTTGGCCCGATGATTGATATCAAGGTTTCGTGTACTTCCAGACTTCTTCCCAGTTCAGTATCTTCCCCCCATGTACTTTTTTAAACATCTCTGCTGTTCTTTGAGTAGAAAAGATCAACATGAACGGAACCATAGAACCCTTTGGACGCAGCCCGCTTTCTACCAAATAGAAGGACTTGTTTGCTTCGATCATGTCTCCGCTGTCGTACTTCTCGGTGACTGTATTATAGTCACGGACTTTGATGGAACTGATCTTGCCGTCCTTCAGCCGGGCTTTGAAAAGAACAAGGCAGTGCAAACAGCAGAAAGAATACTCGCCGGCATGGACATCCCTTGTGCCTTCAGTCACCTGAACCGTGAACTTTGTTTCACTTTTCTGCGCATCCATCCCGCACATAATACACCGCTCAAATGCCTGAGCCATAAAACCCGAGAACAGGATAAGACAGAGAGTCAGAGCAAAAACTCCTGTTACGTAGAAAACTGTTTTCTTTCTCATGATCGTTACCTCCTTTTGAAATGGTTCTATCTTTGTTGCACTCACAGTTTGCAATTTTTCCCATGGATCTCTGTAAGGGCTACATCTGATTTATGGGAACAACCGCATTCTACACTCGGTTTGTTCCGGGCTTCTTTTATAAACTTCGAGACAGAAGCACGGTAGACCGGCCTGATGGACAAGGTCAACAACATCAGAGCACCGCAGATTTGAACCCAATGTGGGATAAGATCTGCCGCCTGCCCGGCCACAGCCAGAGCAGATACATGGAGAAACGAATAAATCCAATCTACAACAAGCCCGAAGGCAACAGTAGAAATGACTATAGCTGAAAGATAGATGGTAGTGGATCTTTTGCCAAAAATCCTCAATATCACTGTCATCGATGTGATATTCGTGGCAGGTCCGGCCAGGAGAAAGACCAGCGCTGCGCCGGGACTGACCCCGCTGAGAATTAAGGCTGCGGCAATGGGCGTTGAGGCCGTAGCGCAGACATACATGGGAATGCCTGCTGCCAGCATGATAAGCATGGCAGGCAGCCCCCCACCCAGGTGAGTGCTTAGAAAACCTGCCGGTATTAAAGTGGAGATAAGCCCTGCCAAAAGCAGTCCCAGCAACAACCATACCGCCAGTTCTCCCCACAGTTCCCCAAAAGAGAACCTCAGCCCTGCCCGATACTTCTCAGTAAATGAGTGATGAGTAGCGTGCTCCTCCGGGGGACAGTTTACCCCATCGCAACACCCGTCCACTGGACAACTCAGATCCGGGACAATTGGTCCTTCCTTACTTCCGGGGATTAGCAGGTTCTCGACAATACCGGCAACAGTGGCCGTGACAAAGGCTGCAACTGGTCTTACAACGGTCATAATAGGGTCAATGAGGGCATAAGTTATGGCAATAGAATCAACCCCTGACTCTGGCGTGGAGATAAGGAATGCCATGGTTGCACCGTTGTTGGCCCCCTGTTTCTTGAGCGAGGCTGCGGCAGGAAGAACCCCGCAGGAACACAGCGGAATAGGTATTCCTAAAAGGGCTGCTTTAAAGACCGAGCCAAACCTCCCACGACCTAGATGACGCGCTACAACTCCAGGGTTAAGGAAGACCCGTAAGGCTCCTGCCACCAGTATACCAAATATGATATAGATTGAAGACTCCTGGAGTAGTAGCCACGATTCCACAAAAATATTTGAAACGAAGTTCATCGATAAAGACCTTATTTCATTTATTTGTCATTCCTGAACATGATCTAATCCTATTTTTATCAGATCAGCCACATGCATGTCATCTAGGGAATAATAGAGTACCTGGCCCTCACGGCGGTTTCTGACTAGGGACAGATCTTTGAGACGCCGCAACTGATGGGAGACTGCCGATTCGCTTATATTGAGGAGCGCAGCCAGATCACAGACACACATCTCACCATTATTCAATGACATTGCTATCTTTAAGCGTGTTGGATCACCAAGGGCTTTGTAAAGCAAGGTCAAACGTTTAAGTTCCCTTTCTGGAATAGTCTCAACTCTGGCTTGTGCTACTCGATCCAGGTGGACCATCCGGATCTGACAACCATCCTCGTTTATGAGGTTTGCCTTTTTTGGACTCATATTCCCCTCGCTGAGTATCTGAGCATATGTTCAAATATATGCTAAAAGTAGACGTTTGTCAAGAAATTTAGTAACTTCTCAAAAAGTCCGGGGACCACCGTAGCCCATAAGAGCACTTTTATGAACGACATTGAGAAGTTTCGAAAGTTAGGGACGAGGCCGGGGTCTATTCTCTGTACCACCAGAAGTCGTTCTCCTCTACAGGGTCATAATATCGCCATTTGCCGTCAATTAAGACCTGTGGCGATAATCTTGTTTCATCACGGCCACACCTCATAAGGCGGTCACAGGTCATCACCCATCCCATTAGCAGACCGTGCTTTTTAAAACACTCGATACTGTATGCGGAACACGATGGATACAAGGGACATCCCGATCTTCTCACCGCAGAAAGGTGGTTAAGATTGTCCCTATAAATATCGATTATGGAAAGAAGTGGTTTGACCCCGTACTCTGATTTTTTTTTCATCGCCCCTGGTTGGGCACAAGAAGAGAGGAGGCATAGAACAGTCAAATATAATATAAATCTATCAGAAATTTTTAAACTCATTTGAATTATGCCTTTAAGCCATTGTAATTTATAGCTCATGATTGAGTTTCAAAATTTCTGATCTATAGGTGAGGATCGCAGTCTCCATAATGAAACTTTTCGATCTGTGCAGTTGGTCGAAATATAACTTCAGAAATTTTTAAACTCATTTGAATTATACCTTTAAGCCATTGTCAGGGGGACTATTCGTTTACTTCTTATGAACTACTTTGTCATAAGGTATTCCTTCTTCGTGTAATAGTGGCTTATCTGTAGATAGGGGTTTGCGACAAGGCTTTACGTATAATAAGTAACCGAATAGCCCCCCCCGACAATTTGCAGCTCATAATTGAGTTTCAAAATTTCTGGACTTGAATGATCTTTGACGAACCTTCTTGATTCATTTTGAGAAAGATTCAAACAAATGACGATCGGTTAGTTTTTCAGGCGTTTTAGACATGCCCTGCAGATACCATCAAGACGAACTTCGGCTTTTTCAATAAGCCCCGAAAACGTGCGCCTTATCGATCTCATGTCCAGGTGTAAACTTTCCGGGTTGAGACACTCCATGTTTCCACAATGCGTGCAATAAAAGTGATAGTGCCGTTGGTGGTTAGGGTTCGGAGCCAGGCCATAACGAAAGGCCCGGTCACCGGCACTCATCCTTTCAGCCACCTTCTTTTCTACCAGAATATCGAGGATACGGTAGACGGTCACCCTATTGATATCCTGGGTTCTGTTCAAGGTTTCAAAGACCTCGTGGGCACTCAGGGGATAAAAACTATTCCCAATAATCTCTAAGACCCTCAGTCGGTTCGAGGTGCTGTCCAACCCGACCTCGTCAAGGAGATCCTCATAATCACACTTATGACACATATTTATATTCCTTTGTTGGTTTTACATCAAAGGGAACCATGTCTTGGGATCAAATGTTCCAGAATAAGGGAAATAAGGAAGCAAGATCCCGCAACCATTATGATCGTCGCTCCACAGGTCAAATTAAATGCATAGGAAAGCCAGAGCCCTATCAAGGTGAAGAATGAATTCAAAAGTGTAGAAACAACTATCATTTTCCGGATAGATCCCGCGTAGCCTTCCGCAATATAGGGCGCTATAGTCAGCAAGGCTATTACGAGGATTAGCCCCACCACCCGGATAATTATAACCACGGAAAATGCGATCATGGCCAAGAGAAGGAAATGTAGAAACATTACAGAGACCCCTCTTATCCTAGCAAACTGCTCATCGTAGGAGTAGGCTATAAGGTCATTATAGAAAAATACTACGATGAAAGCGATTACGCTGCAAAGGACAAGCATCATGAAGATATCGGATTCCGATACGGTGAGAATGCTTCCAAAGAGAAAACTCATCAAGTCCACGTTGTATCCCGGTGTCAGATCAATAAGGATCACCCCCAAAGCCATACCCAGCGCCCAGAGTACCCCAATGATCGTATCAGACCTATCCCTGGCTTTTAGTGTGACGATCGCCATAACAGCCGAAGTAAGGAGGGCAAAACCCAAGGTGCTTAGTGTGTAAGGCAGCCTGAAGAAAAAAGCAAGACCTATCCCGCCATATGTCGCATGCGCAATGCCACCGGATAGAAATGCAAGCCTATTCACAACAACGAATGTTCCGACTATACCGCAGGCGATGCTTGCGAGCAGTCCGGCCAAGAGGGCGTTTCTCATAAATTCAAAGTGAAGGGCTTCGAGCATATCAACCATCTCCATGATGGTCCAGGACTCGATGAGCTAACCCATGGGCTATTAGCTCCACCGGACATTGGTATGCCATCTCAAGCATATCACGGGTGATTTCCGGGGCATCGTGAAAATAGACATGTTGATTTACACACGCTACAGACTTGACATAACTGGAAACAAGGCTAAGATCATGGCTGACTATAAGAATGGTTACAGACTGGTTGAGTATCTTTAATAGATCATAAAGTTCAGTCTGCCCCCTTGTGTCCACGCTTGAAGTTGGCTCGTCCAGAAAGAGAACCTCTGATTCATAGACGAGAGCCCTGGCAATAAACACTCTCTGCCTCTGTCCCCCGGAAAGTTCTTCGATTCGAGCATTTCTGTATTCCAATATCTCCATTCGTTCCAAAGCCTGATGAGCGGCCACCCTATCCCTTTTTGTGTAACGAGACCAACCTGTTCCAGGCCGCAGCCTCCCCATAAGCACCACATCCATGACCGATATGGGAAAACTTTTATTGATATTGATTTCCTGGGGCACATAGCCTATCCGGTGAGCTGTTTTCCTGGGAGGTTTACCAAAAACACGGATGCTTCCCTGGTCAGGCTTCAAAAGGCCCAACAGAAGCTTGATCAGTGTACTCTTGCCACCCCCATTCGGGCCAAGAATCGCAAGAAAATCCCCACGATTAACCGTGAGGTTTACATCAATCAGGATTGGTTGCCTGTGAAAAGAAAACGTGAGGTCTCGGATTTCTATGATAGGGGTACTCATCGATGATATCATTTAAGGGCGACCTTGAAATTTTCGGCAACCTTGCGCAAGTTATTGGCCCAGTCCAGGCTGAGCGGATCGACGAAAACAACCTCTCCGCCTATAGCATTCGCGACAGTCTCGGCGCTTTTCGTTGAGAAATGGAGCTGGACAAAGACTGCCCTGATTCCCTTTTCTCTTGCGTTTTCGATGAGATGCTTCAGCTCCCCAGGCTTTGGTTCTTTTCCTTCCAGCTCGACGGGTATCTGTTTCAGGCCGTAGTCACGGGCAAAATAGCCCCATGCAGGATGGAAAACCATGAATTCGGTTTCATTCTTATTGCCCGTAAATATCTCTCTGATCTCTGCATCGAGTTCTACGATCTCCATAATAAATTTTTTGTAGTTTTTCTCATAAAAATATCTATGAAACGGATCGATTGTCAGAAGGGAATGTAAAATATTCCTGGCCTGAAGCATAACGAGCGGTGGAGAAAGCCACAGATGCGGGTCCTTGCTCCTCTGGTGATCATCCTTATCTTTTGTCCTCTCATCTTCGTGACGATGAGATTCCATAGGGATCTTTTCGATACCCTCTTGCGTATACACAAGCATCATTTTGTGGTTGGTCGCGACAATTTTTCCCAGCCAAGCCTTTTCAAAAGGAACCCCTATAGCAAAATATATGCTGGACTTTGACAGAGCGACCATCTGATCAGGCTTGGGCTCGTAAGTTGTCGGACTGGCTCCCGGCCTGACCATAATCGAAACATTGACTAGCTCGCCTCCGATCTTCTCTACAAAGAACTTCTGGGGTGCGATACTCACAAAGACCTGTATAGTCTCTGCTCTTGTTACGCCAGTTACCGAAATTATCCCCCAAAAACAAAAACCTAACGCAACTTTTAGCCAGAAACGCCTCATTAACCTTCCCCGTCCCTTAGGTTTTAAGTGTCGGGTATCTATTAAAAAATTTCAATAAACTAACACCTAACACCTAACACCTAACACCTAACACCTAACACCTAACACCTATAGATTTCCATATATCAAATTTCACTGCGTTATCGGTCGGAATCCTCGACGACGTACTACAATGTACGACTTACTCGAATTCCTCCCTCTGGCCTTGTGAAATTTAATATCTGAAAATCTATAGCACCTAGCACCTAGCACCTAGCACCTAGCACCTAGCACCTAGTACCTCTATATTGCAACTTGATTGAACCGGCAGAATACCCAGATTACTTTGGCTTTCTATGTTAATCCGGGAACCGATATTCATCACCTTAATCTGATGAATATTCTGGACTTTGTTTGCTGAAAAGTCAAGGCAAAAACTGAAGAAGAGCCGATACAGGGTATCTCACCGGGCATGAATTGGCATGTGTACTCCGTTGCATACCCATCATGTTCCTTAAATTTCTGAACCTAAATCTGAGCGCCAACTTGAGGAAGTTATTTCGTCCCCGTCCCTAATGCATTGTAGCAACGCAACTGAGTTGCATACGCATATCCTACCCATACTTAATCACTCGGCTTACGACGCTACTTATCACCGAGTTGTTGTGTCAGATAATTGACCCTTTTCGACATGAGATGAAAATCTCATAAAATGTCTGTTCCTCTCGAAGGGGCAATAGTTGCCTTCTTGCGGGTCAAAATAAGTGATCAACCTCATAAAATTGGTATGTTTTTTGCATAGGTTAAATGCAATAAAAAATTGTATTATTTTAGTCCGTCTAGAATAGACGTTCTCAATACAGATTCATCAATTATTTCAAAAAGTATAAACAGAAATTTTGAAACTCATTTAAATTATGCCTTTAAGTCATTGTCAGGGGGACTATTCGTTTACTTCTTATGAACTACTTTGTCATAAGGTATTCGTTTTTCGTGTAATAGTGGCTTGTTTGTTAGATAGGGGTTTGCGAAAAAGCTTTACGTATAACAAGTAACCGAATAGCTCCCCCCGACAATTTGTAGTTCATAATTGAGTTTCAAAATTTCTGATAAATTGATATGGCTCTATATGGATTCCAGGTTGGTGACTATTTTTGCCATACTCTGAGGCTTTGCCCCAAGAAGCATGTAACGCAAAGTTCTATCAATTCAAAATATTAAGGGCCATTATGAATCAAGAAGGTTCGTCAAAGATCATTCAAGTCATATTTCGATCAACTGCACGGGTCGCAATTTTTATGTTATCTCATCCAAAGTTTGGGGACGAACAAGTGCGTGACGTCTTGATCAAAAAAGGGAGCAGAACAGCATGAGAATAGAATGCGTAAACTGTCATAATGCGATAAACATCCCTGACGAACGTCTCCCAAAGGGAAAAGCGATTGCCTTTCCCTGTCCGGCTTGCAAAGCGGCTATTGAAATCAACCTCAGATCGAGATCTTCGCAGTATGATACTTCCCTTTCTCAAAGGAAGCAAAAAGACTACATAAAGGGTGATGCCTTGAAAAAGAAGATACTGCGGACCGTAGACAATTTGCCTCCTATGCCTCAGACCGTACTCAAGGCTCGCGAGATTATGGCAAACCCGAAATCAGACTTCAAAGAACTCGGGGAACTCCTTGAAACTGATCAGGCGATTGCCGCCAAGGTTCTGAAGCTTGCCAACTCAACATACTATGGCATGAGCGGCAAGGTGTCCTCAATCCAACACGCCTCTGTTGTACTCGGGCATAAGACTCTGGGTGAACTCATCACCATGGGGGGCGTCTCAAGCTTGCTGGGCAAGACGTTGGACGGTTACGGGCTTGATGCAGGAGCCATGTGGAAACATTCACTAGGTGTTGCTTTTGGTTCAAGGATTATAGCCAAAAAGAGGAGTCCGGCATTGTTAAATGATGCCTTCACCTCAGGCCTCATTCATGACGCAGGCAAACTTATCCTAGATCAGTATATTGTGGAACGATGGGATCTGTTTGAAGAATTCATGGCCGATGGCCAACGTACCTTTCTTCAAGCTGAAAAGGAAATCCTCGAATTTGACCATTCAGAGATAGCATCTGAAGTATGCAATAGTTGGCGGATCCCTAAACATATGACGATTGCCATCAAATATCATCATCACCCATCCGATTCACATGGAAGCGAATTGGCCTATATTATCCATATGGCCGATGCCATAGCCATGATGAGTGGGATAGGACTCGGCATAGACGGCATGTTGTATCAGATAGACGATAAGGCCATGGAATTCTTGAACTTTCAAGAAGATGACATAAGCAGCATCATGGATGAGGTACAAAAAGCTGTTCAACAAATCTCAGAATAGGCATCAGTAACAATGGTAGATTTTCAGATATTAAATTTCACAAGGCCAGAGGGAGGAATTCGAGTAAGTCGTACATTGTAGTACGTCGTCGAGGATTCCGACCGATAACGCAGTGAAATTTAATATATGGAAATCTAGGGGTTAGCCCATAGAAATAAGGAACTACTATGGCAAATATCAATGGACAGGATTTAGTAGATGAAATCCGCTTCAACATAAAGGAAAAGGATTTTCTGAAGGCCAGATTAGTCCTTTCCTCCTTGGGGGAAGTGGACAGGAAGACCCAGAAACAGGCCTTGTTTGAAATAAGCAGGGCAGAAGACGATTTTTCGATCCCGCTGATTACCAGAGTCATCGCCAACAGTCCGGATATTTCTAAGTCATTCCCGCATCTCAAGGAAGTCCTGTTTTCGAAGGTCTTGGACAGCCCGCAAGTTCTTTTGGATCTTTTCTCAAACGGGGGGGATTCATTAAACAGGGCGTTCTTGGCAAAGATCTCAGGGGAAATCCGACTTCAAAAAGCGGTGCCGATCCTGCTTAAGATTTTGACTGAAGAAAAGGATTTTGAAGTTATTGAGACAGTCATCATCGCGTTAGGCATGATTGGCGATGAAACTTCGGTTAGTGCAGTAAGCGAATTTATGTACTCAGGCAGTAGACAATTAGTTATTGCCGCAGTGCAGACTCTTGGAGACCTAGCCACGCCAGAGGCCATACAAAAACTGGCCGACAGGCTCGGAGGGGACACGGACATCGATTTAATGGTCCTGGATATCTTTGCCAGGTCTCAACTTCCAGAGGCATTAAAAAAACTCAATGAGACCCTTGAGTCAGAGAATGCCCACCTGCGAAATGCAGGAAAACAAAGACTTGGTGCAATAGGGGTTACGGCTATACGCATTTTGATCAATAATCTGCTAAAAGACAATCCTGATTTGGTTATTCATTCCATGAATCTGTTGGGCGACATAGGTGACACTGCTGCCATCCCTGCTATCCGTAAACTCTTGCACAATGAACCGAAAGACCCCAATGTTCGATTCGCAGCTTATGAGGCTATGGGTAGACTTCCGAATGTAAAAGGAGCCTTTGCATTGGCTGCCGGCTTAGAGGATCCGGATGACAGTGTTCGGGCTGCCGCTGCTAAAGCCATTGAAAAGAACTACAATTCGGTACTGGCTGCCGGCATAAAGAATATGACTCGTTCAGAAGATAGCGAGGCCCATCGTATCATACTGACGATCATCGATTCCTTGTGCGACAATATCTTCTTGGACCTCCTTGATGAGGATTCTCTCAAAGTGTTTTTAGTCAAGCATCTAAAGTATAAGGCTCACCCCGATATCCGCTCTCACTTTGCAAGGCTGCTTAGAAGAGAAGGGCATGATGATCTAGCTAAACAGATCTCTTCGGAAAAGGTTCACAAGGACAGGGCAAAGCTGAAAGTATTTGCCGTAGACGATTCCAGGATGATTCTCAATATATACAGGACTGTGCTACATAACCTGGAATGCGAACCCCATTTGTTCGAATTTCCAGCCACAGCCCTAGAACATGTCAAGAAAGAAAGGCCTGACTTGATCCTGACTGATTTGAATATGCCCGAGATCACCGGCATTGATTTCACCATAGAGGTCCGTAAGTGGCACACTAAGGAAGAGTTGCCTGTCATCATGGTAACGACCCAGGATGAGGAACGAGACAATAAAGCTGCTTATGCAGCAGGGATAAACAGCATCCTACAAAAGCCATTTACGCAGGAACAGATAGGAAAAGTCTTGGCGGAGTTCAAGGGCAAGAGAGTTGCTAAAAATGGTGAATAAATCTACTTATGGCTCTGGCAGCCCTTCCAAGGGTTGGGTAAACGGGCAGTCCCAGAGAAGATAGCCTCTCTTGGAGAAGTAAGGTCTTTCCAAGAATTTCAGGTGAAGTACCTTCATGGAGTACAACTGCGATCGGTTTTGAACATACATTCTTAGCTGCGATGACAGAATCGATCATTTGATCTAGTAATTGATGTTCCCTCTCTATGGGGAACATGTCTATTGCCAGAGGCATTATTAAGAAATCTATCCCTTCCCACTCAGTGACTATCCTAACGGTATCTACAAACTTGCTGGTTTCCCACACCAACCACTGAGTATCTACAGGATTCCTTATGCTGTTATTGGCATCCGGGGTAAAGCTTTCAAGTTGATCCCGAATCTCTGGGGGAAGCAGAGGAACTGAAAGACCAGCGCTCTCACACTCATCAGCGGCCTGAACACTAATCCCCCCTCCATATCCTACAACGGCTGCGTTATTCCCTTTAGGAGGAGCCATTAAGACAAAGGATAGAACAGTATCCACTAGCTCGTCTATGCTATGGACGCGAATAGCAGAAGTCTGTTTGAAAAGTGCGTCCCATATCCTATCCTCACCGGTTAAAGACCCGGTATGAGAGGCAGCAGCCCTTGTTCCAGCCTTTGTATGTCCACCTTTATGTACTATCACCGGTTTAATCTTCGATGTACTCTTCAATACATCAAGAAATCTTCTTCCATCCCTGACCCCTTCTATATAAAGGGCAATAACCTTAGTCAGTGGATCATGGGCGAGGTATTCCAAAAAATCTGTAACACTGAGATCAGAGCCGTTGCCGTATGAAACAGCCTTGCTGTATCGAAGACCACGACTGGTTCCCAGTCGCAAGAATCGTATACAATGACCGCCACTTTGGGATAGACAGGCAACCGTTCCTCCTTCCTTGGGTAGTATAGGACTGAAGGTTAACCTTGACTCAGGGCAGTAAACGCCCGGACAATTTGGGCCTATGATTCTGATGCCGTTATTACGGGCAATCCTTGTTATCCTTTCCTCCAACCTTATCCCTTCCTCTTTACAGGTTTCACTGAAACCAGAGGTAAAGAGATGAACCGCCTTGACACCTTTGGAAGCACAGTCTTCCATGAGTTTAGGGGTGTGACGAGCGGCTATGCTACAAATTACATAATCTATGGACGCAGGGATGTCTTTAATCCTTGAATAGGTCTTGAAACCCCACATTTCGCTACTTTTACGACTGACGAAATACAGATTGCCATCGTACTTGAATTCGAGTAATGCCTCAGGTATCATCTGTCCTGCCCAATTATTCGGGTCCGGAGAGGTACCAACAAGGGCTATAGATCTGGGATGGAAGATATCGTCTATACTTTGGAGTTTATCCATAGTTTCACCTCTATGAGACTTCTTTTTCTATGATTAGAATCATCAGGTTCGTTTTCTGTTAAATCTATATCTGAGGTAGACAAGCAATTGAAGTCTCTTGATATGTCCTCTGCCCAATCCCAGGCTTATGGTGAACTCGTAGGGCACGGCGCACCGTGCCCCACTACGACTACTTCTTTAACTCAGCTATTACATCCTCTAGAAACTTGGCCCAATCATCGAGATTCAGGTTTGGAGGACTAAGGGTCGCTTCATCGAGGGCCACATTGTCTAAGCTCACCGTTTTCGTACCTCCTAGCGAGGAAAGCATCATATTCATAAAACTTGGATAGTAGCCGATAAATATAAGCGTTTCCGGCTTTTCCGGGGTTATGGGGTCTTCCCATTTAGGAAACCGCATAAGATTAATCATGTCACCGGCAAAGGTCTTTCTGGTTGCGACACCTCTCTCCTTTAAGGCAACTATAGTGTTGCCGGTAGCTGCCACAGGGATCCCTGCCAGTTCGGCTAATTCGGCCGCATACTCCACAAGCTTTTTCTCCCCAACCTCCAAGATATCACACAAAGCGCCTGTTAATAAGAGCTTATTCTTATCTTCCCTTAAACACGTTGCTATCTCAACTGCCGTTGCAGACATACCTAGCTCCTTTCTTCCGTGAAAAGTTATTTATTCACCACCTATCTATCTCCCCTTTTACGATAGACCAACCTCGGTAAGAAGGTTGTATATGTGCCTATCTTTATCCCATATTCCTCAACCATCTGACCGGGATCTAACATCCTTCCATCCCTGTGTTTAAACTTGATGATTCGCCCCCTCTTCCTGTCTATCTCAAACCCATGTTCTTCGGCTAGCAACCGAAGCAATTTGGCCTTTTTCGTTGGCGGTATCTCCGAGGCTCTCTTGATGAACAAATGCCAGTCATCGGGTAGTGTTTTACCAAAAAATGTCCTATAGGAATTCAACCAGAGGTCAAATTTATTCACCCTGGAAGCGTCCATGTCCTGGAAGGTAAAAGCCATCTTGTATGTGAGGGCTACAGCCTCTTCTTTTGTTTCGACCGGGCAGATGAGGTGTTCCGGAAGGGGCTCGATCTCCTTTTTCTCACCAGTAAAACCATGCAGAGACCACCATTTGCTTCGATCATATTTGTTGCCCATTAGATATCTCTTGAAATTCGAGCCATGGGGACCGACTATTACTTTAAGACCCGATCTTGCGTGAGCAGCCGCCAGGGTGTACATCAAGTCAGTCGCAGGCCCCCACAGGATTAGGACAGCGGCGCACTTGATTACGAAATCGCCCAACATCTCGAAGGTGCCCCTGTATGGGGATTTGTAAGCGACGTAGCCGAGTTTGTAAATGGGTGTGGTCATTGACAGTCCGTGGGAAGAACACCCCCCGATATTGGCCAGACACCTTGGATTATATAGGGATGGATATTGCTCAAAGATAAACTTTTTGGTCTTTTCGTCAAAGTGGCGGGCAGCATCGGCTGCGGCACAACCGGTAACTGTGACAGCACAATTGGAAGTCACAAATGAGTTAACAATCCAGGCAACATCCTTATCACTTCCCGGATAATTGCCGCACCCTGTTACGTTTATCATTGCAGGAAGGCTAAAAGCGGTAATGGCAAGGTCCCTCGCCTCTAACTGGCTTATCAGCCCCCTACCGGCTCGCATACGGAAGCTATCTTCCTTGATCTTTTCTGAACTCGATGCCAGGATCATGTCGATTATGGGTATGTCTTGAGGGCACGCAGCTTCACACCTGCCGCAGAAGAGACTCGTATCACATAACTCTGCCAGCGAAGAGGTGTCGCCATCCTTAACCGGCAATATCACCTTACTGCTGACAATCCGATTCGGACACGCTCGGAAACAGGCATCACAGCCGTCACACCTGGCGGCTTGTTCCTTAACCTTTTCCATAGAAAGGAGATAGCTCTCCTTCCTCTTCCCTTTTATCTTTTCCACAGCCCTGACTGCTATTTCCCCTGCCTTCACTTTATCGAAAACCAAAACAGCGTTTAGGCCATCCGCGAGATCCTTGACAATGTCATCTACAGGATCGAAGCTCCTCTCCGTCAGGCCAAACCCTTGTTTAAAACTGGTTACAATGACCCTTGTATCAGTCTTTGCAGCTTCTTCCAAGATGTTGACATTGCAGCAGCTATCGCTCACAACCATCACATCAGCGATGCCGAGTCGCAGGAGTTTTGTCAGTTTGACCGGTGTTACCAACACCTTTGCACGTTCATAGAACCGAATCAAATCGTGGCCGGCGGCGCCGACACCACCGACCTCGACCTTATCCTCAAGGTTATTGTCCTTGATGAATTTTACTGCCTCATATGCAGGCAAGAAATCATTTCCTACAAATACTATTACCGGTTTGGCCGTATCGACCGTACCTAGTCCTACTTCAGTATAAGGTTTAGGGTAGTCCTTAACGTCAAGTAGCTCTTGATCACCCGACCACAAAAACCCAAAGAATGTAAATTTCAAGGCTTCCGCAATGTCCATAGCTGCCAATAACAAGGAACCTGCATGAAAGACCTTGGATTCTAAATCGACAACATCACAGTCATGGCCGTGACTCGCTGACGTTATGAGCTCTGCAAGCTGATTTTCAATATAGACAAGGACATCTGTTGCATCTCTCAATGTGTGTAGGTTCTGTCCTGTAAGAGCGTGGACATTCATGTAGCCATAGGACATGGCTTTTCCCCATTTTATTTTTGCATCGATCCCATGCTTCTTTCTACAATGGTCCAAGAGGTCCCTACAGTCTGAGACAAATGTAGCGAGACCTTTACTCGCAGTCAATAACGATAGTTTTGCCTGGTAGGTATCGCAATCGATCCCACAGACCCCCTTCCCTTCTGCCAGGTTGCAGGGCCCTTGAAGACAGTCACTACACTTGGTCTGGATGTTAGTATAAAGGGGTTCGTATCTTTCCAAGAGTATCCTGTCCCATGCCGCAATATCGTTAGCATGGGCAAAAGGCTGTGACAATACATCAACCTGGTTTACGAGGTTTGGACTCCATACAGACTCAATGGAATCCCTTACCAGATCTTCTATCCCTTCGACATCTCTGACCACTTTGCTGATATCGATCTTTGTCGTTCCAACCGTTGCGGTCAATTTATCTGAAATATCTCCCATACGTTTTCCTCCCATCCAGAGACATCCGTCTCTTTTAAAAGAGGTGGACATCAATGCCCACCTTAAATTTAAGTGCATTTCTGCGGTTAAGACTTTCTTTTCTCCTGACTGTGCAAAACTATCTTGTCGCTTGATGGACACTAACTAGCGGATGACACATATATTGACTGACATTTAATTCACCTCCTTTTTTGTAAATCACGGACACAGATCTTTGCTATACGTGTGGAATGACCAAACCGCTACTGCCCGCAACCCCCACCCTGTCATCTGCGAAAGTCTCCCTGTTCTTCGAAACTCAGGTATCTAAACAGGTCAGGTAGTGACTCAAAATCTTTTTTTAATTCAGTATCGTTACAACAGAGAGAATGAGTAGAGGAGGAATGATGTCGAATTTAGCTGGAGTAGGAATAGGAATAGGAATAGGAAGATGAGGAAGAATAGCCATACCCAATTCCTTTATCTATTTCTGTAGTTGTAGGCAAGAGAATCCCTGCCGAGTATTTCGCGCTGTACAACCAGTTTCGAGACCTGTGACGTGCCATCAGCTATCTCAACGGCCATTACGTCCCGCAACCTCTGTTCCAAAGGAAATTCCTGAGTATATCCGTAATGTCCGTGAAGGACAAGGCAATCTCGAATCGCATTCGTTGAAAACCTGGGCGCCATCCATTTAACCATACCCGCGATTTTGGAGGTTGGCATTCCTTGATCTCTTGCCCACAAGCCCTTATAGCAAAGCAATCGAACGGCTTCAAGAATACTGATATGCTCAACGATTGGGAATGAAACACCTTCAAATGTTGCCAGAGGACGACCAAACGCTTTTCTTTGCATGGTATATTCCATCGTTTCTTCAAGTGATACCATGGCCGGTGCGATAGCCTCAAGGGATAAGAGTATCCTGCTGACATCAAAACCCTGCATACCCATAATAAACCCGACGCCCTCTTGTCCTATCAGGTAATCTTCCGGGATCTCCACATCCTCCATAAATATTGAACCGCGGGTTATCCCTTTGCAACCCATGTCAGCATAAGATTGCCGAGTAATACCAGGGAAATCAGTGGGCACTACAAAACAACTGACTCCTCTTGCCCCGGCGTTTGGATCAGTTTTGGCAAACACTAATGCAATGTCAGCATCCATCATAGCGGTAATCCCGGATTTTTCTCCATTCAGAACATAGGAAGCACCTTTCTTAACGGCCCTCGTTCTCATGGCCACAGCATCGGAACCAGCCTCTGGTTCAGTCATACAAAAGGCAGGAAGTGTATCCCCTGCCAAAAAGGGTTCAAGAAACTCCTTCCTGATCCTTTCATTACCTTGTTCCAGTAATGCGGCGGATAGATGACCGACAACGAAGGTGGACATGGTCAAACTACAATCCCCTCTGGACGCCTCTTCAGTAACCAAGCCCTCAGCTATGTGGGAGGCCCCCATACCCCCTTTCTCCGGCGCTACAGTTATCCCCAGGAGACCCAGCTCACCCATTTTTTTATTGATATGACGGGGAAATTTTTCTTCTCGATCCCACTTCGAATAAAAAGGGGCCAGTTCTTTTTCAGTAAATTTTCTTACCATGTTAGCCAAGGCTTTCTCTTCATCGGTAAATTCAAAATTCATCCATTTTTCTCCCAATATTTTCGTCTTCCTTCTTGACCAGATTTAAATAGTTCTCATCCACGAATGAACTCCAACTGTGCAGTTGGTCGGAAGATGACTTGAATAATCTTTGGCGAACCTCCTTGATTCGTAACTATCCCATAAAGTCCGGGAACACGCCGCAGCCAACAGGAGCGCTTTAATTCACTCCTGATGTGAAAATAATCCCGCAAATTGACCGAGAGGAATGTGCGAAGTAATCCACAAGGCAAGTAAAGAGCTTGAAGTCTCCAGCGCTGAAAGAAAAAATCTAGGCTCTATATGGATTCCAGGTTGGTGACTATTTTTGCCGTACTTTGATGCTTTGCTCTAAGAGGCATGTAACGTAAAGCTCAATCAATTCAGTGTCTTACGGACCATAATTTCAACTGATTGCAAAGCTATATGAGAAAATTGGTGTGCCAACCTGGAATCCATATAGAGCCAAAATCTATATATGTTGATTAGTGACGAGGCCGAAATAACTTCCCCATTTGTGCATCTCATCTTCAGCCCATATTTGCCCGATCTTCAAACACAAAATCCTCAAAATAGTTTACTATTCCTGCGGTTTTGCGTTTTCAGATCGAACAAATCCAACCTAAATCTGAGCGCCAGCTTGAGGAAGTTATTTCGGCCCCGTCCCTTAAATGGTCAAAGGTGCTTTTTATAAAAAAGATAATAAAAAAAAGAAGATCGAGTGTCAATCAAATTCGTTGGTAAAGAGGGAACGGCAACAGCTTTTTGTGGCAAATTAAGACCTCATTACATTAATAGAGGAGCAACCCGAAGATTATTCAAGTCATAAGCTCTATTGTTGGGTAACTGCACAGCTAGAATTTTTTTAGAACTCACAAATTTGGTTGTTGAACTCTTGTTCTTACGTTATAATGTGTATGTAAAGTGACTATAGATTTTCAGATATTAAATTTCACAAGGCCAGAGGGAGAAATCCGAGTAAGTCGTACATTGTAGTACGTCGTCGAGGGTTCCGACCGATAACGCAGTGAAATTTAATATATGGAAATCTATACCAACTTAAAATCTGGCAACTCGTAGTCTGAGCTATGCCCTTTATTGTCATTTCGAGGAGTGAAACGGCGATAAACCTTATAACCGCACGTTTAAAGATTTCTCGTTTCACTCGAAATGACAAAAAGTGTAAACTGGAAAATGAAGGATGCGACAGAAAAGCTATAAACCTTGAAATTGGTGATAAGAATGACAATTGTAGCAAAGAATGATATTGTACAAATTGAGAGGCTGGGATTAGGACCCTTTGGCACAAACGCTTATATCGTAGTTTGCCAAGAGACTAAAGATAGTGTCTTGGTGGATGCTCCGGGAGAAGCTCCGAAGATTCTGGAACGACTGATTGGGACAAATCCCAAGTACATACTGATCACTCATGACCACTGGGACCATCTCGGTGCTCTTTCCCAGCTAAAGTCGGAACTCAAAGTTCCGATCGTTGCTCATCCTGCAGACACAGGGAATTTGCCTTCAACCCCGGAGATCCTTTTGAATGGAGGTGATGTGATAACTCTTGGTAATATACAAATTGAGGTGTTGCATACCCCTGGACACACACCTGGTAGCGTATGCTTTTTAATTGGCAAATATCTTATTTCCGGAGATACTATATTTCCGGGAGGTCCGGGCAAAACCTCATCTCCATCCGCTTTTGAGCAGATAGTTGAATCCATAACCGGCAAGATCTTTGCGCTGCCAGGGGACATAGAGGTATTTCCAGGGCATGGTGATTCTACGCTTCTAGAAAAAGAGATGCAGGCATTCGAGACCTTTTCTTCCCGCCCCCGCAAGCCCAATCTTTGTGGGGATGTACTTTGGCTTTCGTCATAGGCGCTTATTTATAGGTTTTCAGATATTAACTTTCACTGCGTTATCGGTCGGAATCCTCGACGACGTACTACAATGTACGACTTACTCGAATTTCTCCCTCTGGCCTTGTGAAATTTAATATCTGAAAATCTATAGCACAAAATTGCCTATTTTTTGGTGGATCAGAAATTTTGAAACTCATTTGAATTATACCTTTAAGCCATTGTCAGGGGGACTATTCGTTTACTTCTTATGAACTACTTTGTCATAAGGTATTCCTTCTTCGTGTAATAGTGGCTTATCTGTAGATAGGGGTTTGCGACAAGGCTTTACGTATAATAAGTAACCGAATAGCCCCCCCCGACAATTTGCAGCTCGTAATTGAGTTTCAAAATTTCTGGTGGATACAAACTGACATTTGAAGGGCGCCCAAAACTAGAGATATTATGTTTGAATCGGACAGTCTGGTTTCAACAAACTATTTTCTTAAGCCCGGACACATATTTATTTCCACAAAACCTACCATTATATCTACAGTGCTTGGGTCATGTGTTTCAGTTTACATCTATGACACAAACCGTATTGTAGTCGGCATGAACCATTTCATGTTACCTTATATCCGCGAAAAAGATAAGACGACGGCAGTATATGGCAACGTGGCGACAATGACGCTTATCCGCATGATGATTTATGATGGATCCAAATCAAAAGACTTGGAGGCGCAAATTTTCGGCGGGGCATATAATCCCAAGATATCTCATAAGGACATTGGCCGTGAAAACATAATTATTGCAAAGAAGATTCTAGAGAAGAAGAGGATTCGAGTTGTTTCAGAGGACATGGGCGGAGAGAAAGGTAGAAAGATTGTTGTTAACACCAGTACCAATGAGGTTGCAGCGATAAAAGTGGAGAGACTAAGAAAAGGCGACTGGTATCCATATGAAAATGATCGGTAAATAGCAGGCTTTTTTATCCCCCGCCCCTTAGGAACTGGAAATAAATAACTCATCATTTTCGCATCCCTGCTTCAGGCCATCTTCAGCCGATCCTCAATCACAAAATCCTCGACATAGTCCTGCTATGCCTGCGGTTTTGTTCAATCTGATCGACTAAACCTGACCTAAATCAGGGCGCGAATTCCAATGATTTATTTATTTCCAGTCCCTTAGTGAGTGAAGCTGAAAATTGCAGATTGTTTGAGGGAGCTTGTGACCGAGTTATCTGCAATTTAGCGTAACGAATTTAGAATCTTCAAAATGAATCAAGCCGTGAGGAGAAGATTATTCAAGTCATAGGCGCTATTGTTGGGTGACTGCACAGCTTGAGAAATTTTGAAACTCATTTGAATTATGCCTTTAAGCCATTGTAGGGGGGTATCTTTTATACCACCAGGTCTAATTGTTGTACAACCCCTGGAGCGCCATTTTCATTTAGATATATACCTGTCGTGCCAATCTGACCCATTAGTTCATTGTTGTTTCCCCTTAAGTCAAATTTTGAAGAAATATTGCCTAGATAGATTGCCCCGACTCCTTTGTCTTTCAAACTGTTTAAGGACATAGCTCCCTGGTTATCCATCATCCAGATAGAGAGTTGTTCGTACACTGGATCATCTTCATCGATCCAATTGTTCTCGTCTTGGTCATATTCAGAAAGCTCAGCAAAACCATTATCTGTACGAGGCCCAAAGAGTTCATTCCCGTTATTGATCATACCATCGTTATTTAGGTCGAGAGACAGGAAACCAATGCCCGGGCCTATCATGGGGACATCCTCTTTTATACCGTCGGAATCAATATCAAAGGAAAACTTCATATTTGTAAGTTTGGCGGCTTCCCCATTGAAGTTTATAACCAGAGGATCCATCAATACTGCATCTCCTGCTCTAAGCCTTAGATTATGATGAGAGATGAATTCTCTGCTCATATCTAGCTGGAGCGAAAAGTCTATTTCTTTACCATCTGCCGTCCGTATGATTCCGACTGCCGCAAAATCTACTTCCTCCCTTTCATAGTGTGAGCTATGGTAACTGTATTCAACGCCCCACCCTGCCCTCTCTTCCTCTGTAAGCTTGACTTCTTGAACTCTATTCTCTCCCTTGTTTATGGGTTTGTGCTTTCCTTGTAATAAAGCTGCATCTAAGATGGAGACTTCCCTGCCTGACAGGATTTCTACTATAAGTTCCTTAATCGTCTTAATGTGTAAACCGGAAGCATTTGCATCGGTCTCATCAATGCCTCGCCCTGGATCTGTTGTACAACCCTTTGATTTATTTGAGAGGGTAACCTCGTCTCTTTGAGCCTGATGATCTCGTTGATCATTCCAAACCCTGAGAACCTCCTTCTCTTCATCTCTCTCAACAAAAGTTCTAGCCGATGTAAGTAGTATATTTGAGCTTTCAACTCTCATCTGACGCTCCTAAGGTTATGTTTTTCAAGATCCCTATACATTACTTATCGGACGGAATTCCGGCAAACTTAAGAAGGGGGAGGAGAAACTTCTAATACCGCCCAATCGGGAAGGGTGTGGATATCTATGGAGAAGACATATGTCCCTAGAAGATAGAATAACGATGCTACGACAACTGCACCGATCAGATTAATCAGGAGACCGGCCCTGGCCATCTCTGCTATCCTTATCCTGCCACTGCCAAAGACAATGGCGTTGGGCGGTGTAGCTACAGGCATCATAAAGGCGCATGATGCAGAGATCGTTGCAGGGATCATGAGCACAAGGGGATGGATCTTTATGGTGATCGCCACTGCTGCCAATACTGGAAGGATCATCTCCGTAGTGGCAGTATTGGATGTCAGTTCCGTTAGAAAAGAGATACTTGAGCAAACCAGAAGAATCATCAGTATCGGTGTCATGCCGGTCAGTCCGACAAACTTGCCACCAATGACAGCGGATAGGCCGGTTACCTGGAAGCCCTTTGCAAGGGCAAAGCCTCCACCGAAAAGGATAACAATGCCCCAGGGTAGGTTACCTATCACATCGGCGCCCATGATTGTAGGTGTGTCTGCTTCCCTATTTCGGGTAGGGATCAAGAACAAGACCATGGCCATGGAGAGGGCCACTGTGCCGTCGTCTATCATCCCGGGATACGGAAGGAGAACAGACCACCCAGGTATCGTTATGAACCCCAGCTCGATCTTCCTCCTCAATACCCACAGGACCGCAGTGGCAAAGAAGACAAGAAGGGTTGTCTTCTCCTCAAAACTCATGGCGCCCAGTTTTTCGTATTCCTTAACCACAATGGACTTGTCTACCTTGAGGTATGGTGGCACACGATAGAAGACCTTCGTTATGGCAAACCAAACGATTATCAACATGACGAGCGAGAGTGGGACGCCCATGATGACCCATTGACCGAATGTTATGGGCGTTGCTTTCGGGAAGGTTATCTCAAAGATACGGGCAAACGACAGGTTAGGCGGAGTACCTACAAGGGTGGCGATTCCCCCCAAGGAACAGGAGTAGGCGATACTGAGCATCAGACCTACCGAGAAGCTATGAGTCTTTTCGTTGCCATATCTCTCCTCCACCTGAAGAATGACTGCCATGCCGATAGGAACCATCATGATCGCTGTCGCTGTATTTGATATCCACATAGAGAGGAATGCCCCGGCTGCCATAAACCCTAGGACGATCCTAGAGGGACCGCCGCCGATCATCCGTATGATCCAGAGGGCGATCCGTTTGTGGAGGTTCCACTTCTCCATAGTCAAGGCTATCATGAAACCTCCGATGAAGAGGAAGATCGTGCTGTTTATGTAAATAGGAGCTGTGGCTCTGCCCTTCATAATGCCGAGAAGGGGGAAGAGGATCATGGGCAAGAGAGCGGTAGCGAAGAGCGGGATAGCATCGGTGATCCACCAGGTGGCCATTAGCACGGAAACCGCTGCCATGCGGGTCACCTCGGGCTTACCGGGATCGAGGTCCGCAAGCATCATCGAGAAAAACAGAACAGGCCCCAGAAGGAGGCCTGTCTTTTGGGTGATAGTCCTTCTTTGTCCAGGCTTTTGTAGGTGCATTTGTCATGCTCCACTGCTTAAACATGTTCAAGTTATTTCGTCCCTAAGCATGTATACTCAAAATGCGTTTCTATGTCAAACTCAATGTGACCTGCTCGCGTGGCAAAGGTCTGATATTGGTTCGAGGTGTCTGTTGATTATTTCCCCCTTGTACCTCAGTAGAGAGCTATTTTTGGAGGATTTCCCTAAAAGGTGTGATATAATGCCCAGCTACGAAGGTGCTAGGTGTTGGAATATATAACCGTTTGTTCTTAGGAGTTTTGAATGGCCATTCATATAGTTGTTGACGGATACAATTTGATTAAGCAATCCTCGGTCTTGAGCAGACTGGACCGAATGGATATGGAAAAAGGTAGAGATGAGCTAATTGCAAGACTGGCTGCCTATAAAAAAGTAAAGAGACATAGGATTACCGTAGTCTTTGACGGTTGTAAGGGGGGTGGACTAAGGCAGGAAAGGACCAGGGACAAGGGGATATCTATTATTTTTTCCAAGAAAGGCGAAGAGGCGGATGATATAATAAAGAGGACAGTAAAAGTCATAAGGGAGAAGGCACTTGTGGTAACCTCGGACCGTGAAATAGTCGATTTCTCTGAGAGGCACGGAGCTACTGTGATATCTTCCGGTGAATTTGAGATGAGGATGGAGATGGCTGTCTTTTACGAAGATAAGGGTCTTGAAGAGGGCATTTCTGACGAATCGATTGAAAAAACTATACATACCAAGAAGAAAGGCCCATCCAGGAGGCTTAAGAAGTCTCAACGCCAATCTAAAAGAAAAATCATGAAGCTTTAAAAAGAGGGTATGTGAGTTAATACTTCACCGTTACTAAGAACAAACCACGTGATGGGGCCGTTATGCCGGCCTTTTTTCTGTCCTTATCGCGAAAGATCTCTTCGAATTTATTTACGTCTATCTTCCCCCTACCAACACCAACCATTGTTCCTACGATATTCCTTACCATCTGTTTCAGGAATCCATTGGCCTCTATCTCAAAGACTATTAATCCATGGGGACCTTTATCAAGTGACACAGAAAAAACCTCTCTAACCGGGTTATGGCTATTGCAGCCGGAAGCCCTGAAGGATGAAAAATCGTGTCTTCCTGTTAGGCATTGAATAGCACGTTCCATCTTATAAATATCCAAGTTAAAATGAATAAACCAAGAAAAACTTCGGCACAGAGGAGACGGAAAATCCTGATTGAGGATGACATATCTATATATCTTGCTCTTTGCACTGTAACGGGAATGAAAATCATCTCCCATCTCCCACATCTCATTAATAGCAATGTCAGAAGGGAGCAGGCTGTTCAATCCCCTCTGAATGTTTATCAGCTCCAATCGGGTATTCGTAAAGAAATTTGCAACCTGTCCTATAGCGTGAACACCCGCATCGGTCCTCCCTGATCCGATCAGCTTTATCTTCTCCTGTGTAATTATTCCCAACCTGCTCTCTATTGTCTCCTGGATACTTACTACGTTGGGCTGAATCTGCCAGCCGTGATAGTTGGTGCCGTCATACTCGATAAGAAGCTTGATATTTCGCATCTGTTTTAGCTATCTGAAAATCTATATTTACGAACGAAATACAGATGAATATTCAACACAATATGCGGGATATTTAATCGTTTTCCTATTGGAGGGGTTGCTGCCTTAAGTATCCTCTAAGCCAGGTTTCGAGATCAAGCTCCCACCCGCCGCCATAGACAATCGATGAAGCAATTTCACTTGCCAGGATAGCACATTTGATCTTCAGCGGCAGTTCCTTTACCCGCGCTCTGTATTTCTTGTTTTCCCGGATGAACCTTGGCAGATGGTTCAGAAGTACCCTTCGGAAGAGGGGTTGGTCCAATAATTCGTGGTTCATCTGGAAAAAGGCGAAGAACTTGGCGTAATGGTCATTGATTTGTGAGCTGATGAAATGACTAACCTCAGTGTAGAGCAGCCTTCCCTTGCTTTCATGATGTCTCTTGAAGATTAGTTTCGCCTCTTCTTCAGCTCTCTTGTCCAGGATAGCCAGCACATCTTTCACGTAAGCGTCTTTATGTTTGAGGAATTCCTTTTCCGTCATGAGGAGGTTGGCAATAATCTCGTAAGACGAACAGATAACTCCGCACTTATTTGCCGAAGCGTCGCGGAGAACCACAACACCCCGCTTCTGGATTTCATCGCGGGCATCGGGGGTGATGTAAGAATTCGCTCCCTCTAAGATGATACTGGCCGTTGGGATCCCACTGTTAGAAAAAAGTCTGCGCCAGTTGTTTTCGTCAATGGTCTCTGGCCTCCCGCCGCAAGGGAGAAAAAGGTCTGCCGAAACCGAGAAGATGAGATCCTCAAACTCCCTGTTGAGTTCATCCGCGGTTACCCAGTCCACTTCTATACCCCCCTCGGTGCGACTGACTTTTCTGTATAGCTCCCGTAATCCGTCCTGAATAGGTTTCTTTCGAAAAAGGATAAAGCCTCCGGCATGTAATGCTTCCGGGTTGAAGTCAACTACGTCATGCTTCAGTACCAGTCTGTCCAACTCTTCACGATCAGCCCCCTCAGGATCATACAACGCCCCACTTCCGGCTACGATACTACGAATCTTTGCCTGAGGACAACGCTCCAACAATAGGCGTATAGAATTTCCCGCCACGTCCCCGTTTGTACCCCCTGTGATTTTTACGGTGAAGGGGGCTTGGCGTATGTCAACACTGAGTTCTTTCATCGCTATCTCAGCGAACTTAACCACCCCCCGCGAAGTAACACCATACTCCTTGTGGTTGATTCCGATACGCTTACTCGATATGATGCCAATGCCTAGAAGATATCCACGATTCACAGACTGCCACGCAATCTGCTCGATCATAGCGTCATGCATATTCTCGTCAGGCCCCAGTTCTATGGGCTCGTCTTCTCCATAATAGTCGACCACGTGCCGGTTTTTTGCTTTCGCATTCTCTGTTACAAAGATATCGAGAAAAGCATTGATAAACCCATACTGAACCTTATAAAGGCGCTGAGTAACCAGGCCATGGGTGTCACAATCCTCTGCGTCAACGATTACCGTCAACTTCGATCCACCTTCGTAAATATCTTTGTTTTTAAGGTGTTGGGTATGGGCGAGGATAAATACCTCTCTAAAAAGGGTATTCATACTCGTGCTGTAGTCATCCTGATTCTTACATATGATAGTTCGCCACCCGCCTCTGGCGATGTCTGAAAACCCGATGTGATAACCTACGCCATAACGGCTAAAGAAGAAAGTGATCCTGAAGGGGGCGCCTTGAGGAAGGTCCGATGTGAACTCTGAACCGAGTTCGAGCAGGTACGCCGGATCAAGGCGGAAGGATAGGGCGTGCTTTTCGGGTACAAAGAAATTTGTCTTGAGAGTGTGACGTATGAATGAAAGGCAGGTTCTGAAAACCTTCTTTCTAACGTCATCCAAGTACCTGTGTCCTGTATTATAAGTTTCAATGGTTTCGATAATTTCCTGTGCTGCGTTCTCGTATGCTTTTTCTCTATCTCGTATGCCGATTATATCCGGATTGAATCTACTCTTAAAAGCGTTGATGAGCTTTAAAGTCATATGCAGATCAGAGTAAAATGCTGTTTCCACCTGTTGCAAGGCGAAGCGATCCGGTTGGCTATGGGCGAGGCTGGTGTGGCAAAATGCGATGAATGCATTCGTTAAAGAAGCCTCTTCTCCAGTCATAATGTTCCGTACTACAAAATTGTTGTAAGTGGTGCTGGCCGTGGATAGGATCTGGCTATTGTATAGCTCTGTCTTCAACCTACGAAAAAGGTCTGAATCCTTTTCCACGAACTTACCGTCACTAGGTGTGACGTAAAACATCCCCAGGAAATAGGGATGGACTCCTGTGCTGATGATAAGAAAGTAACTGCGCCTCACCCCAATGTTTAAACGCCAGAAGACCTCACTCACCTGGGTCATGAACCCCCTCTGTGATGGATTTCCCACAGAAAACATGAGACGCGACTCCTTGCGGTGGGTGATGTGCTCTGTTTTTTCCACATCAAGGTACAGACCATCGTTTTTTCTCCCCTGCTGGTATAGCCTCAGCACCCTGGCGATCCGATCAGGGGGTGAAATACGCACGTAAGATTCGTTGTTAAGCCAGAGAAGACAAAGGACCCTATCCAACTGCTCAAACATGAAATCTGGATACAGGTTTTTCATGGCAGCGACCACGACGTTTCTTGTCACTTGTGGGATCTTCGGCTCTCCGGCCCGGGCGATCTCCTCATGGTTTTTCCGGTCGAATTCGAACTTCAGGATCTCAAGTTGTCTCTCGGCTCCAGGGACGTGTTCGTATGAGTGGACCCATTCAGCGTAAGAAATCTCTCGTTCCTCTAAAGTCTTTAATGTGTCATACAAGGAACCTGGGGTGTCCAGACGGGCCACAATGAGCTTTTTTTCCTGGTCAGAAAGGGTTATTTTACGCTGATTGACCACTTTGTGAAGTTGGAAGGCCAGGTTGGCGATCGTCTCAACCTCCTCTTTCATGGTGATGAAGAAATAAGGGTGTATGTTGGCGTAAAGCCAGTCCAGATTCTCCATCGCCTTGCGGTTGTGGTCCCTGAGCTCGTCTTGGATCTTTCTGAAAAGAGCGTTGTCCGGCATAGATGGCGTTTTCCAGGGGGCCTTAATCAATTCCGGCATATTATTTATTCTCCTATGATAAGATTTCACAAGATTTACAACTTCAGAAATTTTGAAACTCAATTATGAGCTACAAATTGTCGGGGGGGCTATTCGGTTACTTATTATACGTAAAGCCTTGTCGCAGACCCCTATCTACAGATAAGCCGCTATTACACGAAGAACAAATAACCTTATGACAAAGTAGTTCATAAGAAGTAAACGAATAGTCCCCCTGGCAATGGCTTAAAGGCATAATTCAAATGAGTTTCAAAATTTCTGAACTTGGGATATCATTTAAAATTGGAGTATACCCCTGTTCCCTGAACCTCGTGAACGGTTACCTCAAGAGCTTAGGGACGAGGATGAAATAATTTTTCACAAGGCCAGAGGGAGGAATCCGAGTAAGTCATACATTTCATTACGTAGTTGAGTATTCCGACCGATAACGCCGTGAAATTTAATGTCTGAAAATCTATAATTTTCTTTTCGGGATTTGTAGTGGTGGCTTATGCGCCCTAGCTCGTATCCCGTTTATAGTCCGCAACAATAGTGGTCTCTGGACAATCCACAATTCCAGCGTGCGTTTACCTGGAAAATCTAATAGAGTCATACCGACCAGGATGGTAATTAAGCCTTGGCCCGGCAGCAAGAGCATTATCAAGCCGGCCAAGATGAAAATGATGCCGAAAAGGTTCTTTAGAATTAGTGATAAACGGCGTAAGGTCGAATGGTGTAAGTGGCTACGATCCGGGTTCGGCTTATTGTACATAAAGTAATCCGACGAGATGCGAACAATCAAGATTGGGATCACTAAAAGGGTCCCTACAAACGTAGCCACTGAAAGCGTGCCCAACCACCAGAAAGCGTATTCGTGAAGGCGGATCCATTCAAGGATTATAACAATTCCAGTCAATTGAGTAAATTGGCCCTCCTATAGTGTCCGTCCAGAAATGAGATGGTTTTTGCAAGGTCAAGGAAGACGAAGATTTTAACCGCAGGAATACATAGAGTATTTTGAGGATTGAAATCTGAGTCTGACCTGTCTGCGTGCTACGCACAGGCAGGCGCAGAGATTGCGGAAAATAGCCATTTCTGGATGGGCACTAACTAGTCCAGCACCCGTCTAATGGCAATGGCCATCTCGTTCCTTATTATGGGTTTCATTAGATATTCCCGAATCCCCATGGCCATGGCCTTATCTTCGTTTACAATCTCACTGAACCCTGTGCAGATGATAATGGGGATATCGGGTCTGACCTTAAGAAGCTCGGGGGCCAGCTCCGTACCTGTCATGTTGGGCATGGCCATGTCCGTTATGACCAGATCGAATATGTCCGGCTGCGCCTGAAAGGCCTTAAGGGCCTCGACGCTGCTTGTCCTAGACGTAACCCGGTACCCGAGACGTTCCAGCATCTCCTGTACCATGAGCGCTATCTGCTCTTCGTCATCTACGAGCAGAATATGCTCAGTGCCTGTTGGAACCGGCAGGAGTGATTCGACTGCCCTGGGTTTCTCCGTCTCCATGTGGATCAAGGGAAGGTATACATGGAATACAGTTCCTTCACCGGGCTCGCTGTATACCTGGATGTTTCCACCATAGCTTTTTATAATCCCATGGGTTATGGAAAGACCCATTCCGGTCCCTTCCCCAGGGGCCTTGGTTGTATAATAAGGATCAAAGATCCTCTCCAGAACCAGCCTGTCTATACCGTGACCCGTGTCACTTACCGTGAGTCTCAGGTATGCTCCAGGTTCGAGGGTCATAGTGAGGAGTAAATCACCTTCGCAAACTTCAACCTTTTTCAGGGACACTTCCATCACCCCCCCCTTCTCCCGCATGGCATGATAGGCGTTGGTGCAGAGGTTCATGACTATCTGATGGATCTCAGTGGGGTCCGCCGATACAGGGTCGAATTCTCCTCCTATCTCCTCCCGGATCTCAATGGATGTGGGTATGGATGACCTGAGAAGCTTGAGGACCTCCTTTATGATGTATTGAATCTGGATGGGCTTTCTCTCCTTTTCATCCCTGCGACCGAAGGTGAGTATCTGCTGGACAAGGTCCTTGGCCCGATCAGCTGAGATGAGCACATGGGTGAGGTTTTTCCAGGCCTTGCTCTCCTTCGGCAAATCTTGGAGGGTCATCTCAGTATACCCGATAATCGGGAATAGGATATTGTTGAAGTCATGGGCTATACCCCCTGCCAGGGTGCCTATGGCCTCCATTTTTTGGGCCTGCCGGAGCCTGGCTTCCAGTCTCTCTCTTTCTTTTTCCCCTTGCTTGCGTTCGGAAATATCCCTTATTACAACCAGTTCGGCAGGTTCGCCTTCGTAATCGATGCCTGGTATAACGCTGATGTCGAGTGGCAATGTCGTTCCATCCTTCCTGATGCAGGCGCTCTCATTAGTGGGTGGAACATCCTTCCCAGCCTTTCGGTCCAGATATCTATTCATGGAATCTTCTCGATACTCCGGTCTGATGAGTTTCATGACGTCCATCTCGATTATCTCCTCAGGGAGATAGCCGAAAAGTTTTTGGGAAGCCCTGTTAACGAATTTTATTTTGTCGTGCTGGATTATTGCTATGGCATCGAGGGTATTTTCAACGAGGGTGGAGTATCTGTTTTTCGACTTCCACAGGGCTTCCTCCGCCTGTCTATGCTCCTGGCGCCCCTTTGCCTCTCGCAGCTCCCGCTCAATGGCAGCGGTTAAGCGTGCCAGATTATCCTTCATCAGGTAATCATGCGCACCGGCCTTCATGGCGGCAACAGCAGTCCCTTCGACGATAGCGCCCGATACAATAATAAAAGGCAGATCCATACCCTTTTCTTTCACAAGGTTTAATACCGTAAGTGCATTGAACCCAGGCAGGCTGTAATCGGAGACAACAATTTCCCAGTTATTCTTTTCAAGCGCTCTATCGACTCCGTCCAGAGTATCCACTACTTCAAACTCCGGATCATATCCGCCTTTCTTCAGTTCCCGGATCAGCAGAAGGGCATCATCTTCTGAATCTTCAACAATTAATACCTTCAATAGCCTATCCATAAATTTATCCTCTTTTACCAGACCTCGTGAAAAATATTTTTTTATTACCTGTCTTCCTTAACCTTGCAAAAACTATCTCATTTCTGGACGGACACTACCTAACTCCTGGGTTAGAGAGGGAGCCTTTTTCCAAAATATTACCCCATAATCTGTTATTTATGGGGTCTGGCTAAATGGAGATTTGTTCAGTACCAGCCAGTATAAGCCCAGTTGCTTTATGGCTTCGGAGAATTGATTAAAGTCTACCGGTTTCCGTATATAGCTGTTAGCCCCGAGATTGTAACCTTCAATCATATCCCGTTCCTCTGAGGATGATGTAAGGATTACCACAGGGAGCCGTCTGGTCCTTTCGTCACACCGAAGGTGTCTCAGTACTTCCAGACCATCTATCTTAGGCAGCTTTAAATCAAGGAGAACGATCTGCGGCATAATTTTCATGTCACGTCCTGCATATGACCCGGCGCAGAAGAGATAATCGAGGGCTTCAGCCCCGTCCCTGGCAACCACGACCTCGTTCAATACATTGCTTTTCTTTAGTGCCCGGAGGGTCAGAGCCTCATCATCGGGATTATCCTCAACCAATAGGATGAACTTTCCTTTCATATCCCCTCCCCTTTGTTAAAGTGTAAAATAGAATGCGGCGCCTTCCTCAACAACGCTTTTAGCCCATACTCGTCCACCATGACGATGAATAATACGCTGGACTGTTGCCAGGCCGATGCCGGTGCCGGGGAATTCCATTGCGCCATGCAAACGCTGAAATGCGCAAAACAGTTTATTAGCGTAAGTCATGTCAAAGCCTACGCCATCGTCGCGAACAAAATATGCCGGCTCATTATCGGCTTCTTCAACACCGAACTCGATCTTGGCGCGTTCATGGCTGCTTGTAAATTTCCAGGCATTATCCATCAGATTCTTCAAGGCCAAGCGCAACAAATGCTCGTCACCTCGGGTTGTGAGGTTCTCCTCGATTTTAAAGTCCACGCACCTTTCCGGGTCGCCTTCCTGTAATTCATCCGCAATTTCCACGGCCAGTCTGCTCAGGTCTATGACCTTGTAGTGCATATCGACCCGGGTCAGGCGTGATAATCGTAAAAGGTCGTCAATGAGCTGTGCCATCCGCTGGGAAGCCGTTCTGATCCGGTTGAGATAGCCTTTCCCTTCTTCATCCAGTTTTTCTTCATGATCTTCCAACAGCGCATGGCAAAAGCCGTCAATGCCTCGAAGGGGCGCTCTAAGATCGTGTGACACGGAATACGCGAAGGTTTCGAGTTCCTTATTCGTTGCCTCAAGTTGAGCTGTTCGCTCAATCACTCGTTGCTCAAGTTCGTCATTTAACTTCCTCACGTCCTTGATGAGCCTGGCGTTTTCCAGGGAAATGGCAGCCTGGGCCGCCAGGAGCCTGACAAGCTCTAAATCTTCCTCTTGGAATATGGTCTTCATCAGGCTGTTTTGCAGGTAGATTATACCGACAAGCGCCTGCTGCTTCAAAATGGGACAGCACAGTACCGAGCGGAGTCTCAATGCCCGCACTTCTTTGTCATGGGCAAAGCGCCCCTCTTCCATGGCATTGCCGAGGACTACCGTCTTTCTTGTCCTATGAACATAGCGGATAATGGCCTGGCTGATGTTGACAGCATCGGACAGGGCTTCTTCTCTTAGAGAGACATTGAGGGTTCTATCCTTGACCCCGTATGCGCTAATTACAAGGGTCTGTCGGTCTTCTGTGAGGATATATCCGCTTTGCGCCCCCAGACTCTCCATCACTGCCCTCATAATAGTCTTCAGAAGTTCCTCCAGGTCAAGCTCCTGGGATATGGCCATCGTTGCCTTCATGAGATAGGCTGTGTCAAGTTTTTGACTCAGGGGTTCTTCTTCATGCTTCTCCTCCTGTGGGGCAGGAAGATACTCAGGATACCTCTCTCTTATGAGTTTTAGCTTGGCCTTCGCATGGCATCTCTTGTAGAGGCCTTCAGCCTCGCCTATATGGTAATAGGCCTGTCTATTGCCGTGTCTTGATAAAAACTCTCCGAGATATTCATGAATATGGCCCTCAAGGAGGGTGTATCCTTGCTCATGGGCCGAATCGATAGCATCGAGATAGAGCATCCGCGTCTCTCTAAAATCGTCTATTAACCTCTCTTTCTCTGCGTAAATGAAGGCCAGATATGGCCGAAGGGTCGGTCCGAAACCTGCCCAGAGCTCGATATTCTCGATAATAGGCTGGATCTTTGACATGGTGTCATGTATATCATCTTCAAAGGGGTCGCTTCCTAAGAGACGCAATGTATTGAGAACAAAGAAGATATGCCACTGGCGGTAAGGGATGTTGTTGGTAAGGCCTGTGAGGCAGCCTTCACCGTACATGGTGTGTTCATACGCAATTTGGAAATTGCCGAGATAATATTCCGCCATACCGGCATGGATGTGGTAGTTGCCTAAGAGTGTAATGTCCTGTGATTGACGCCATCCATCGATATCCTTATCCATGTCCATTGAAGCGCCTGAAGACTTCATTGGCTCTATCCATGCCGCCCTCATTCCTTTGGCCATCCCTTCTGAAAAAAAGGGGAGATTGTATTTTCTCGTATACCTTTCACACTCTGAGACAGAGTGTTCTATGATGTCCATATCATTGCCCTGCAACATAGCGCTCCAAAATGCCGCGCAATAGGCCAGTCCGGTGTGGTAGGTATCACCTGATCTCTTTCCGCGCTCTATTGTCTTCAGACTGAAGTCAAAAACCTCAGAAGGGTTTTTTCTCAAGTGATAGCTTAGCCAGGCAATACAAAGCATACCTCTTAGCTCCCCAACGGTATTGGGAAATCGATTGCATAGTTGAAGTATCAGATCTTCATAGGTAAAAGCGTCTTCAAAGTCCCCCTTCTCAAGCAGGTATGGCATATAAACGCCAAAGGGGTATATGGATTGACTATGAAGCCCTGCTGAGAGACAAAGAAAAACCCCCTCAAGACCGACGAGAAAAAAACTATCCGCCTTTCCCAGTAAGTAATAATTTGGAATAAGCTGACTATATATAGTAAGTTCAATGAGATCTCGACTGTTGGATAGAGGCTCTTTGTTTAGGATATCGACTATAGAAACATTTGCATCTTTTATTAGCCTATCCAATTCATCAATTCTTTTACGAACATCCTCTTCCTCTATAGGGATTGATTTGTCTAGATATGCCAGGCCTTGAATTGACAGATCAATAGATTTCTGGAATTCTCCAAGGGATGATAAATTTTCCGCCTGTTCCGCCAAACACTCGGCCTTGTCCAGGTCTGTCCGCGACCTTTCCAGGAGGGTTTTCAGCATGATCTCCGACTTCCTTTGGTTCCCCTGGGTCAATTCGCTTTTGGCCGAGTCTTTGAAGAGGGCAAAGGTCAGTTCATAGTCTCTGTCCCAGGCGCTGGCCGGTAGAAGCTGCCCGCTGTTTCTGAAATACCGATTGGCAGCCTCGAGGGCGAGGGAATCCATGGCTTTGCTGCCTGCATAATAGTTGAACCTCGCATCCCTGAGAAGGGTATCTTCATCTGCATCTACGCTCCTCCCCTTATTGAGGTGCTCCACAATTGCGAAGAGGTTATCCAGGGTTTCAAGGTCAACGCCTTTTGGGATGGCCTTGACCAGGGACTCTGCAATCTGGTTATGTATTCGTTGCCCTTCTCTGTCGGTTATGGTACTTAGCACAGCCTCCTGAACACGATCGTGGAAGAAGGAAACATGACCCCTGCCCTTGACCAGTATCCGCCGGCTGAAGGCTGGGGCCAGTTCTCCATACAGGGATGCCATCTCTATGCCTGTGACCAGGTTGAGATCCTCAGCTTTGAATCTTACGCCGAGACAAGCTGCTATCCGGAGGATTTTGAGGGTTTCAGGAGAGACCCCATTGACCTTGTTCTTAAATAATGTAGCGGTTGTCTCTGGTATCCGGGATACCCTGATCCTTTCATCGTCCCAATGCCATCTCCCTTTATCATCAAGGTCTATCAAATCGTTGTTATGGAGCCAGGAAATGCTCTCATTTATATATAGGGGGTTTCCCCCTGCGGTGGTCATTATGATCCCGGACAGGTCTTCTGTCTTTGATGGGGATGAGTTTAGGATATAGGCCACCATCTCATTACAATGACTTTCGTTTAACTTATCGATCCTCAGCTCCAGCATAGGGGTTTTCATGGCCCTTATCCTCTCCAGGAGATGCCTGAGGGGGTGCCCTTCATCCAACTCATTGTGACGATAGGCGCCCAGGAAGAAGAGAAAGGGGTGATCGTCTGCATTCAAAAAGATATTCTCGATGATTTCAAAGGTGGCTGTGTCACACCACTGGAGGTCGTCTACAAAGAGGGTAAGGGGGTGATCCCTTGAAGCAAGGCAGGATAAGAACCTTTCTAATGTGTCGTTGAACCGATTCCTCGCCTCTATGGGCGGCATGCTGGGAATATGGGGCTGTTCCCCTATGATGAGCCCAAGATCGGGGATCAGGTCTGTGATCAGCCTGGCGTTTACCCCTATTGCACTGTCTATTGTCTCTCGCCAGTATTCCAACCTGTCACTCTCTTCTGTAAGAAAAGTGTTTAACAGGTTTCTATAGGTCTGTATCAAGGTGCTGTAAGGCACGTTCTTCTGGTATTGATCGAACTTACCTGAGGTGAAGTAACCGCGGGCTACTATGATGGGCCTTTGCAGCTCCTGGATAAGCCGGGTCTTTCCTATGCCAGGAAGGCCAGAGATCATGGCTGAGCGAAAACTACCTCTGCAGGAGATTGCATGCTCTTCAAGGAGTAACCTTTTTTCCTTGTCCCTGCCCACCATTATGGAAGGGGTGTTTATCCTGTTGGAGTAGTCTCTCAAGCCCGGCACAAACTTGTAGATCTTTCCCTTGGCCCCGTATTCCTTTTGACAGCGCTCAAGATCATAGAGCAGGCCCCTGCCTGTCCTGTAACGTCTCTCAGGCTCCTTTGCCAGGAGCCTTGCCACTATTTCTCCCAGAACTTCCGGGATGTCCCTCTTGGTCTTGGGAAAATTGGGCTTCTGGGCCAGGTGGGAGTGGATGATATCCAGGGGGTAAACGTTTGTAAAGGGCGGCTTTTCCCACAGAAGCTCATACATTACCACCCCCAGGGAATAGAGGTCTGTCGCATAGCCCACTTCATACTTGATCCGACCTGTCTGCTCAGGTGAGATGTAGGGGAGGGTATCCATCCTGAAACCCTCGTCGTAGATATAGTGGCTCATCTCATTGATGTTCATGACCCTGACAGGGTCGATCAGTTTGATCTCCATTTTGTCCTGGGCCACCAGGATATTATTAGGCTTTATTCCTCCATGGAAATGACCGGCGCTGTGGAGTCTGTCCAGGGTTGACGCCAAAGAACAACTTATTTGAAAGAAGTCCTTGAGGGGGACTTCGCTTACGGACTTCATCCATTCACCCAACGTCATACCCTGGAAGTATTCTTGAAGGAGAAAGGGTGGGGCACCCTCCTCCATGTGTAAGGTAGGAAAGATCATCCCTGGGATGTGGAGGTGCGTCAGGTAATCGATCTGTCGGCTTAGATGGGAGGTTGGGTCATGGTAGACCCCCTGTTTGATCTTCTTCAATACAAATGGGCGTCCGGGCGCTCCCAGCAGGTGAACCTTGAAGACCTCTGCTTGAATGCTTTCACCAAGTTTTTCTAAAAATTTATAACTTTGAATTTCCTTTGGGCTTTCCATACATACTTACCCAATGTATTCCTGCGGTTAAAATCTTCGTCTTCCTTGACCTTGCAGAAACTATCTCATTTATATAGATTTTCAGATATGAAATTTCACAAGGCCAGAGGGAGGAAACCGAGTAAGTCGTACATTTAGTACGTCGTCGAGGGTTACGACCGATAACGCAGTGAAATTTAATATATGGAAATATATAGATGGACCCTAACTAGTGCTTGAACGGAAACTCTATTAACGCTGAAATAATGAAGTAAGAATGCAACATTAACTCCTTATAATTTCAGATTTTTTTAGATTTTCGATCAGACACTAACTATAGAATTAACGACATTGGAGAGCCACATTTGATTGTTTATATCATTTATACTTATATTATTATATAAAGATTTTATAGGAAAATCCATTTTTTTTAGGCTCTATATGGATTCCAGGTTGGCACACCAATTTCCTCATATAGCTTTGCAATCAGTTGAAATCGTGGTCTGTAAGATACTGTATTGATTGAGCTTTATGTTACATGCCTCTTAGGACAAAGCATCGGGGTACGGCAAAAATAGTCACCAACCTGGAATCCATATAGAGCCTTTTTTTATTCTCTGTTTGATTTTAATGTGCCGAGGTGAGTAACTGTTCACAGAGAACCTTGAATAGTTACCATATTGATAACTTCCTTTGCTGTAGATTTTCATATATTAACTTTCACGGCGTTATCGGTCGGAAGCCTCGACTACATACTAAATGTATGGCTTACTCTAATTCATCCCTCTGGCCTTGTGAAATTAAATATCCAGAAATTTTGAAACTCAATTATGAGCTACAAATTGTCGGGGGGGGGCTATTCGGTTACTTATTATACGTAAAGCCTTGTCAGCAAACCCCTATCTACAGATAAGCCACTATTACACGAAGAACGAATAGCTTATGACAAAGTAGTTCATAAGAAGTATACGAATAGCCCCCCTGACAATGGCTTAAAGGCATAATTCAAATGAGTTTCAAAATTTCTGATATCTGAAAATACTATGGGAATTCCGATAAGGGGATATACACTTGACGCAAGTTGTCTCAGCATGTAGTATAAAGGCCCATGGTAAGGGACGAGGATGATATAAAATCTTGTAAAATGGAGAGATAAATGAAGGACATCAAAGACTATGTGTTGATTAAGGAAGGGGAGATTCCTGAACTTAGAACCGTTGCTATGCTATACAGGCACAGAAAGACCGGCGCCGAGATTTTTTCCCTTGTAAACGATGATGAAAACAAAGTCTTTGGGGTTACTTTTCGAACCCCCCCAAAGGACTCTACAGGCATAGCTCATATCCTTGAACATTCCGTGCTTTGTGGTTCCAGGAAATATCCCGTGAAGGAACCCTTCGTGGAACTCTTAAAGGGGTCTCTTCAAACTTTTTTGAATGCGTTCACCTATCCGGACAAAACATGCTACGTCGTAGCCAGTCAGAACCTCAAGGATTTCCATAATCTCATAGATGTCTATCTCGATGCCGTATTCTTTCCACGTTTAGCCTCATCTGTCTTTCAACAGGAAGGCTGGCATTTTCATCTGGATGATTTGAAACAACCTCTTATCTACAGAGGAGTTGTCTTCAACGAGATGAAGGGGGCCTATTCGTCACCGGATCGCATCCTCATGGAATATTCCCAACACTCCCTTTTTCCGGACACGCCCTATGGCCTTGAATCCGGCGGTGATCCGAGGCATATTCCAGACCTTACCTATGAAGCTTTTCAAACATTTCATCGAGATTACTATCACCCCTCTAATGCACGTTTTTTCTTTTACGGAGATGATGATAGCAACGAGCGGCTGAAAATCATAGATAAGTACCTCAATGATTTTGAGGAGAAGGATATCCATTCATTCGTTTCCTTGCAAAAACCATTTAAGCGGCCCAGGCGATCGGCGAGATCCTTTACCTGTGGAGAGGATCAAGAAGGGTTGTTGAAAGGTATGATGACAGTAAACTGGCTCCTTACGGAGACTGTGCCGCCAGAGACTAACTTAGCCTTGCATATCCTGGAGTTTATCCTGATCGGAATGCCGGCATCCCCACTGCGTAAGGCACTCATCGAATCAGGCCTCGGAGAGGATGTCGCCGGTATTGGGCTGGAGGGTGAGCTTCGACAGATGTATTTTTCTACAGGACTAAAGGGGATCGATCTAAAGGATGCCGACAAGGTAGAATCCCTTATCAGCAACACCTTGAATGGATTGATAGATAATGGGATCAACCCCCAAACCGTAGAGGCAGCCCTCAATTCCGTTGAGTTCGGATTGCGGGAAAACAACTCGGGCGGTTATCCTAGAGGGCTGTTGCTCATGCTCCGATGCCTCACTGTATGGCTTTATGATCAGGATCCATTCTTGCTTCTCGCCTTTGAGAAGCCGCTGGAGGCGGTGAAGAAGCGGATACGATCCGAGAAGCTGTTTTTTGAGTCCCTTATCACTCGTTTCTTGCTCGATAACCCCCACAAGACCATCATCACGTTGGAACCAGATCCCCATTTTAGAGAAAAAGAGGAAAAGGAGGAGCAGAGGCGTTTGAAGAAGGTCAGGGCCGGGATGAATGACATGGACCTGAAAGAGGTGCTCGAAAATGTCCGGATGCTAAAGAAGTTGCAGGAAAAGCCCGATTCTGCAAAAGCCCTTGCCACGATCCCATCCTTTAAACTCCATGACCTTGACAAGGAGAACAAGCCCATTCCATTGGATGTACTCCAGGAGGAAACGAATGTACTCTATCACGATCTGTTAACAAACGGTATCGCATATTTGGATCTCGGTTTTGATTTACATGTCTTGCCGAAGCGATATCTTCCATATGTGCCCCTCTTTGGCCGGGCTCTCTTGGAGATGGGGACGGAAGCACAGGATTATGTTAGTCTCATTCAACGGATTAGGGGGAAGACGGGTGGGATTCGCTCGCAGACCATAACCTTGACCAAAAGGGACGGCGCTGAGAGCGTTATTCGGCTCATTTTGAGGGGGAAGGTTATACTTTCGAGGGTCGACGAACTTCTAAATATCCTCTCTGAAATCCTCCTCACGACTTTATTTGACGATCAGGAGCGTTTCAGGCAAATAGTCCTTGAGGAAAAGGCAAAGCAGGAATACAACATGGTGCCATTGGGACACCGCATAGTAGACTTAAGGCTTAGGGCCCATTTCAGTGAGGCAGATTGGGTGGCTGAACAGATGAGGGGGGTGAGTTATCTCTTCTTCTTGCGGGAACTCTCTAGGGCAGTGGATGATAATTGGCCTGCTGTTTTGAATACCCTCGAAGAGGTCAGACGGTTGCTGGTCAATAGAAAGGGAATAATCGTCAACGTGACTCTAGACCATGAGGGATGGCCAAGCGTACTGTCCCTGTTAAGGAAGTTTCTGGATGGATTTCCAGAATCTCCAATTGAAAAGCAATGCTGGCAGCCAGCGGAGATGCCTAGGTTTGAAGGTCTGGTGATCCCCTCCCTGGTAAATTATGTGGGGAAGGGTGCAAATATCTACCAGATCGGGTATCGGTTTCACGGATCTTCGTTGGTGATAAGCCATTATCTCCGAACTGCCTGGTTGTGGAATCACGTGAGGGTGCGGGGAGGTGCATACGGTGTATCGAGTGTCTTTGACCGTTTTTCAGGAGGGTTGACTTTTGTCTCTTATCGTGATCCCAACCTTCAAGATACCCTCGATGCCTATGACCAAACCGCAGATTACCTCAGAAATATCCAGCTTTCGGACGAAGAGCTGACAAAGGGGATAATAGGTGTTATAGGGGATATCGATCAGCACAGGCTTCCGGATGCCAAGGGGTATACGTCCTTGTTGCGCTACGAATGCGGCGATGATGATAAAAACCGCCGGCAGATGCGTGAAGAAGTCCTGGGAACAACCGTGAGTCACTTCAAGGAATTTGGGGAAGTGCTCAGCCAGTTTGGAGCAGGGGGACTTGTTAAGGTGTTAGGCTCTGAGAGCTCCCTGAAAGCGGGCGTTAAAGAGCACGCGCAGCGGCTCAAGATTACGAAGGTGCTTTGATTGTTGCTTGACCTTGCAAAAACCAAAATCAGAAATTTTGAAACTCATTTGAATTATGCTTTTAAGCCATTGTCAGGTGGGCTATTCGTTTCTGATATATATCTCGTTTCCGGATGGACATTAGGGAAAGGAACGTCGGATGAAAAGACTTTTTGTCATAGGTCTTGACTGTGCGACCCCGCAGTTTGTTTTTGATGCCTGGCGAAGAGAGATGCCCAACCTGGACAGGTTGATGAATCATGGGGTGTACGGAGAGCTTGAGAGTACTATTCCGCCTATAACAGTACCCGCATGGACCTCTATGCTCTCCAGCAAGGACCCTGGTCAATTGGGCTTCTACGGATTCAGGAATAGAAAAAGCTACAGGTACGAAGAACTCTACTTTGCCAACGCCTCATATATACATGAAAAAAGGGTCTGGAACTACCTGGAGAACGAGGGGCTTACTTCGATCCTGGTTGGTATCCCTCAGACTTTCCCGCCAAAGCCTCTTAGAGGGATTATGGTCGGTTCGTTTTTGACACCTGACAAATCGGCTGATTATACGTACCCGCGGATGGTCAAGGAGGAACTCGATAGGATCGCGGACGGAGACTATATCATTGATGTAAGGAATTTCCGGACCGATGACAAGGATTGGCTGCTAAGAGAGATCTATCTGATGACAAAGAGACGTTTCAAGGTAGTTAAACATTATCTTAAGAGTGAGCCCTGGGATTTTTTCATGTTTGTTGAAATGGGCATTGACCGGATACACCATGGCTTCTGGAGGTATCAGGACAAAGATCACCGTCTCTATGAACCCGGACATGCTTACAAAAATGTGATTAAGGAATACTATAAATATGTTGATGGGGAGATTGGAACTATCCTGGATGACTTGACCCCGGAGACAGCCATCATGGTTGTCTCTGATCACGGAGCTAAAAAGATGGATGGAGCCATATGTGTCAATGACTGGCTTATTCAGAAGGGGTACCTCCATCTGAAGACAAGCGTGGATAAACCCAGTAAGCTCACTGTGGAGATGATAGATTGGAATAGAACCAGGGTATGGGCTGAAGGTGGATATTATTCCCGCATCTTTCTCAATGTGGAGGGGAGAGAACCCAATGGGGTAATTCCTCAAAGTGAATACGAGTCTTTCCGTAGATCTCTTATGAAGGCGTTGGAGGCACTGGGGGATGAAGATGGACAACCCATCGGTACCCGGGTTTTCAAACCTGAGGAGGTGTATCGGACTGTGATAAATATTCCACCTGACCTGATAGTATATTTTGGAGACTTGAACTGGCGATCCGCAGGAACCATCGGCAACGATAACATCCACATCTTTGAAAATGATACAGGGCCTGACGATGCCAATCATGCGGAAAAGGGTGTCTTTATTTTCAAGACCGATCCCGCAGCGCTCAATCGAGCAGGCCTGGAATCCGGTAGCAAGCTTGAAGGCCTTTCCCTTTACGACTTTGCACCAACCGTTTTGGACTACTTTGGGATCTCGATTCCCGGTGATATGATCGGTCGCTCTATCCTCAAGGGAATATCAGAAGATATGATGAGAGTTATAAGCAGTGAGGAACGTCACCTACAAAGTGAAGAGTATTCAGAGGATGAGGAAGAAAAGATCCGAAAACATCTTGAGTCTCTAGGGTACTTGTAGGTTGCGTTGCCTCGTCCCTTAGGGAC
>Ga0209345_10000603_pt1 | contig 45741 bp, 37 predicted proteins | sample Cruoilmetagenom7_FD_187294 | JGI IMG/M metagenome (GOLD analysis project Ga0209345, IMG submission 187294) | Oil polluted marine microbial communities from Coal Oil Point, Santa Barbara, California, USA - Sample 7 (SPAdes) (version 2) | ecosystem: Environmental > Aquatic > Marine > Oil seeps ...
TCTGTCATGGCTTTCGCCGGCGAATTCCAAAGGATGCACCTTTGCAGGTTCCATCGGCGGGGCAGGTTGATCGTCCCAGATCGCATCCACCAGATTGTCGCTTTGGACCAAAGTGATCCCGCTGCCTGCCAATGCGCTTTCGGTTTGGGTGATCTGGTCTGCGGTGTGAAGCCATGGGTCAAAGCCGATGCGCCCGCCGTTGGGTAGCTGGCTGCGCAACCACTGGGCCATTGAAATCTCGGGCCAATGCACGGGCGTGAATTCCGCTGCTACCTGCGCTTTTACTTGTGTGCGGTACCGACCGTCGATGAAGACACCAGCCACGTCGCCCAGAGCCACACAAAACCCTGCGGATCCTGTAAAACCCGTCAGCCAGGCCAAGCGCGCATCGCGGGCCGCCACGTATTCCCCTTGATGGGCATCAGCGCGTGGTACCACAAAGCCATCCAGCCCCGCTTTGGCAATTTGCATGCGCAAAGCATTGAGCCGTGGTGGCCCTTGTTCCGGTCGGGCCGTGACCTCAAATGATTGAAACACCACGTCCCTCCTTCATTGTGCCGTTAATCGTGCTTTTGCCTGTTCAGCTTGCGCGCCGCATGCCCAAAACCCGTGCCCGTTTGCGCGGATCAGTGTCGAACAAGGACGCAAGTTGTTCGGTCATCGCACCGGCAAGCTGTTCAACATCCGTGATGGTGACAGCGCGTTCATAGTAGCGCGTCACGTCATGGCCGATACCGATGGCAAGCAGTTCAACCGCTTTCTTCTTTTCGACCATGGCAATCACATCGCGTAGGTGTTTTTCAAGAAAGTTCGCAGGGTTTACAGACAGGGTGCTGTCATCCACAGGCGCGCCGTCCGAGATTACCATCAGAATTTTGCGCGATTCCGACCGCGCCATCATCCGGCGATGCGCCCATTCAAGCGCTTCACCATCAATGTTTTCCTTCAGCAAGCCTTCTTTCATCATCAGGCCCAGATTGGGCCGTGTCCGCCGCCAAGGTGCGTCAGCTGATTTGTAAATGATGTGGCGCAGATCGTTCAGGCGGCCGGGGCCTGTGGGACGGCCATCGTTCAGCCACGCCTCACGCGCTTGTCCGCCCTTCCACGCCCGCGTGGTAAAACCAAGGATTTCTACTTTTACGTTGCACCGCTCAAGCGTGCGCGCCAGAACATCGGCACAGATCGCAGCAATCGAGATCGGCCGCCCGCGCATAGAGCCCGAGTTGTCCAGCAGCAGGGTCACAACGGTATCGCGGAATTCGGTGTCTTTTTCGACCTTGAAGCTCAGCGGTGTGGTGGGGTTGGCAACGATCCGCGCCAAACGACCGGCGTCGAGGGTACCTTCCTCCAGATCGAATTCCCAGCTGCGGTTCTGCTGCGCCTGAAGGCGGCGCTGGAGCTTGTTGGCCAGACGGCTGACGGCCCCTTTCAGCGGTTCAAGCTGCTGATCCAGATAAGCGCGCAAACGTTCCAGTTCGACCGGCTCTGCCAGTTCTTCCGCCCCGACAATTTCATCGTGGTCGCTGAGATAGACCGTATAGTTGGGATCTGCGTCAGAAACAGGCTGTGGGGCAGGCGGTTCCATCGGCGCTTCGCCTTCGGGCATCTCGGCTTCTTCGCCCAGTTCCTGATCGGCCATATCGTCCATGGAGACTTGTGCCTGACTGGCGTCCTGCTGTTCCTCCTGGGACTGCTCGGGGGACGCGTCTGCGTCCTCCTCTTCCTGATCGTCGCTTCCGGTGCTGTCGGGATCATCCTGCTCGTCAGAGCCTTCTTCGGCCTCGTCTTCCTGATCTTCGTCCAAGCCGTCAGGGTCGTCACCCAATTGGTCTGCATAGCCGAGGTCGGTGATTATCTGGCGCGAAAATTTGGCGAAAGCTGTCTGGTCATCCAGAGTGTTCTCAAGGTCATCCAGCGTGCCGCCGCATTGCTCCTCAATGTAGCCGCGCCAAAGCTCCATGACGTTTTCCGCACCGGCGGGCATGTCGCGCCCTGTGGCCAGATGGCGCACCAGATATCCCGCAGCAACCGCCAGTGGCACGTCAGAAGCAGATGTTGCCTGATCGTAGCCCTTGCGCAGCGCTTCGTTCTTGATCTTTGCATCAATGTTGCCAGCGGTACCGGGCATGTCGCGCGCGCCCATGGCTTCGCACCGTGCGGTTTCCATTGCCTCATAGAGGTCCCGCGCCATTTCGCCTTGCGGCTGGTAACGCGCGTGGGTTTGCCCGTTGTGATACCGCCGGTTCAGGGCCAGCGCATCGGCGGTGCCGCGTGCAAGCATGACCTCATCGCGCGTCATACGGCGTGTCACCTGCGGCAGGCGCATGGCGTCACCGGTAAGCCCTGATGGATCGACCGAATAGCTTACGTTCAGATCAGGATCATTCGCCATTACCTTGGAGGCTTCGGCCAAGGCCTTTTTAAACGCGTCTGCTGGATTGTCTGATTTGCTCATGAGGCCCTCGTCGGGAAGTGGTTGAATGACATTTCGCAGGTTTTTCAAGCAGGGTCAAAGGAGGTCCGTCGATTTGACCAAGTAATTCGCCCACCCACTTCAGATAGCGCAATATGAGCCAGCGCAAGAGGGAGAATGATTGCAGTTTTTTACCAGAAATTTGTTGTTTCAGGACAGTGGGTTGAGGGCGTGTTTCGATAAAAAGTCAAAAAATTATGGAACGGACCAGTGGTGCAGCCGTTGTATCCTCAACAGCGACTGACGCAGCAAGAAACGCTGCTAACGTCTTAGACTTAAAGGAGAATACAATGACTAACCTGAAGACAAACACCGCCCGCGCCGCCCTGATCGCCCTGATCGCATCTGCCCCGGTGGCAGCCTTCGCAGCACCACAAAGCGGTTCACCACAGCAGTCAGTTGCCGAGGACCCGGATGAAAACGTCGGCAACGCGCCTGTCTACGGCGACTCTATGGAAGATACGACAAAAGCGGACCAAGGCCCGTATTCCTATACGCCAGCCGAGATCACCGACGAGGTGAACGGTTCCATGTACAAGGGCGATGCCAAGCGCGACGGCTAAACGACCACACAGCCAAAAAGAAAACCCCGGTGCATCGCACCGGGGTTTTTCGTTCTAACTATGCGAGGTGACTTAGCCGAGGCTAACGCTTGCCGCGCTCTCGGGAAGCTCTTCGTTAAACAGGCGCTGGTAGAATTCCGCGACTGTCTGACGCTCAAGTTCGTCACATTTGTTGAGAAAGCTCAGCCGGAAGGCATAGCCCACATTGCGGAAGATCTCGGCGTTCTGGGCCCATGCAATCACGGTCCGCGGGGACATAACGGTAGAAAGATCACCGTTCATGAAAGCGGTCCGCGTAAGGTCAGCCACGGTAACCATCTGTTTGATCGTCTTGCGGCCTTCGGCAGAATTGAAGTGCGGGTTCTTGGCCAGAACGATCGCAGTTTCCGCATCAATGCTCAGATAGTTGAGCGTCGCAACCAGCGACCAACGGTCCATCTGGCCTTGGTTGATCTGTTGTGTGCCGTGGTAAAGGCCCGTCGTGTCACCCAAACCAACTGTGTTCGCTGTCGCGAAGATACGGAAGTAAGGGTGCGGCGTGATAACCTTGTTCTGGTCAAGCAGGGTAAGCTTGCCGTCTACTTCCAGAACACGCTGAATCACGAACATCACATCTGCACGGCCCGCATCGTATTCGTCGAATACAATCGCTGTTGGTGTGCGAAGTGCCCAAGGCAGAATGCCTTCCTGGAAATCAGTGACCTGCTTGCCGTCTACCAGTTTGATCGCGTCTTTACCGATCAGATCGATCCGGCTGATGTGGCTGTCGAGGTTGACGCGCACAGTGGGCCAGTTCAGGCGGCTTGCCACCTGTTCGATGTGGGTTGATTTGCCCGTACCGTGATAGCCTTGCACCATAACACGACGGTTGTGCGAAAAGCCTGCCAAGATGGCCAGCGTGGTGTCAGCATCAAATTTATAGGTGCTGTCCAGATCAGGCACCCGGTCGGTACGATCAGCAAAACCCTTTACGACCATGTCTGTGTCGATGCCGAAAACCTCACGCACCGAGATATCCTTGGTGGGGGTTGCGTTGAGGTCCAGTCCGCCGTCAGCCATGTCTAATAATCCTAATACTATTGCCCGCGCGGGGCCGCCTTGTGTTGGGTGCAACATATCGCGCGCAGGTTCAAGGGAAAGACCTAAATTCGCGCCGTTAAGCTTGGCAATTCGGCATGCTTACCGAAACAGCAGTAAGCTATTGTTCGAAAAGCATTCAATGCGTTGAAACAGGCAGAGGGGAAACTTCGTCAGAAGTGATCACACTCCGTTCTGCGCCGTAACGTCACACACCTGTGATCTTGGCCGCACTATGGCCCCCGCCGGGCGCTTGATCTGGCCCGGAAGGGGGGGGGAGCCAATTTAGTCTTTGAAGTTACGGCTGGATTTGAGCTGGTCCCAAGCCCAAACTACCAGTTGCAACTGCTCTTCCTGAGAGCGGTCCCCACCGTTCATATCGGGGTGAAGAACTTTGATCAGGCCTTTGTAAATCTTGCGGATTTCCGGTTTGGTCAGGTTGTCCTTCGCGTCCAGAACTTCCAGCGCGCGCTTTTCGGTGGGGGGCAGACGGCGCCCGGATTGCGGGCCTTTGCCTGGGTTCTGTGTGGCATTTGCGCCCAAGACCTGATGCGGGTCCTCGATACCCAAGCGCGCCCAAGCGCGGGCTTCTGGATCGCTCATGGGCTTTGTGGGCCGGTCCCACACTTTGTCTTCGGACAACTGGGCATTCATTTCGGCTTCTGTTGTGCCGTGGAAGAAGTTCCACTTTGTATTGTATTCGCGCACATGCTGCTGGCAAAACCAGAAATAGTCATCCAGCACGTCAGGCGCTTTGGGGGCGCGATATTTCCCTGCCTCTTCACATCCATCATGATCACAGACGCGCGTAGACGTCTCGGACGCGCCAGACATACCGCGTCGGCCGCGCGGATTCTTCTTCTTGGCGGAAGAGACAGACATATCAAAACCAAAGGGATCGTTCTTTTGCATGGGTACACCTTTCCGACTCAAGGCGATCACTCTAAACGTGTGGCTGTCAGAAGGAAGGGGGCTGTGCGAAAAAAGTCACCCCCGTGGGAGGGTTTATGCCTATCAAGAATGAGATCGAGACCGCGTTGCGTGCTGCCTTTGCGGTAGAGCAGTTGGAAGTGGCGGATGTAAGCGAAGCTCACCGCGGTCATGCGGGGTTTCGTGAGGGCGGTGAGACGCATTTTGATGTGGCGATTACGGCACAGGATTTCGCGGGAATGAGCCGTTTGGCAAAACACCGCGCAGTGCACAGCGCTTTGGGCGCGGATCTGATTGGCCGCATTCACGCATTGTCGTTGGATATCACGCCTTAAGGCTTCGAACTGTCGCCTTGTTCCACGTCATCACCCGTGGCGGGGGACGGCGTGCTGCCGCGCGCAAGGGCCAAAATGCTCAGCGAAGCGCCGATCGAACTGTTGACCTCGGTGTCCTCGACACCGTTATCGGTCAGCGGTTCCGATCCTCCATTCGACGTTTCAGGCGACACTTCAAGGAGGGCATCGGCGTCGGTAACATCTTCTTCCGGTGCGGGCAGAAGCTCTGGCTGGAAATCTGCCGCGTCATCGGTGCGCAAGCGGCGAAAGATCAACACATTGCGCCACTCTGTCGTGGTCCCCGTGATGCCGGCGCGTTCAACTGATGGCAACGTCTCGGCGCGTTGGTATTCCCAGCCATAACCCGCCATGCCATTCATAAGCTCTTGGATCGCGAATGAAAACCGAGCTTCGGCGCCACGTACGCCTTTGCCTTTGATCCCCTTGGACGGGGCTGGAACGACTTTGTATTCATAACGGGGCATGGCAGAATTCCGATCTGAGTTGCGTCGTTTTAGCGCGCGGATCACAGAAAGGAAACAGGGCCTACGGGCGGCGTCACTTAGCGTACACCGCAAAAACGGGACGTACCGTTTTCAGGGCTGCTGTTAGGCATTTTGCTTGGGCAGTATGGGGGCGTGTCGTTGTTCCGCCCAAGTGCGGTATTCGGTGTGATAAATAGGATCGAAGTCTCGTTGCATTTGTACCATGACGGCCGTGATCGCATCATTATTTGCCATCAGCTGTACCTCCCTGTCTTAATCATTAGGGGGGCATGAATACACCTGTTTCGGACGGTCAGCCTTCTACTTCCGCGGAATCCCGATTTTGCGCCCAACGCGTTCGGGCAAAGGCAGATCCTTTTGGGCTTCTTTCATCGCGGCCATGTTGGCGAGGATGTCATTGGGCATCGGGGCCACGCGGGGTTTATCGCCGGATTGATCGACGTGGAGGGTGAGCGCTTCGCCTGTTGCGGCCAGCCAGCCGTCGCTGTGCCACAGCTCTTGAAAGACATGAAAGCGTTTGGCGTCATAGTCGATCAGGTGGAAGGTGGAGGTGACCAGATCGCCTTCGTGCAATTCACGGACATAGCAGATGTGGAATTCTGCCACGTAAGTCGTGCATCCGGTGCGGTCGCGGTAATCGGGGCCAAAGCCCAACAGCGGATAGGCCTGATCCGCCGATTGATCCATCAGAACGGAATAATAGGCCATGTTGAGGTGGCCGTTATAGTCGATCCATTCGGGCAGGACGGTGAGCGGTGTTGAGCGAAATATATCTGTCATGGCGCGACGTTAGCATGGGGCAGAGCCATGAGCGAGTTCGTATTTGAATGCACGTGGGGGACCGAAAGACTGGTATGAGCGTCTATTCCCTGAGCTGAAGCGCCTGTTTGTATGCACGAGAGCACAAGCACATCAGGCCGTGGTTCCAGTCCGGTTGGTGCTATAGAACATCAGCTGCCGCGATGTTTGTGGGGATGTGCCAGCCGGCAAAGAGATCAACGACACAACCGAATTGAGCCAATCTGTCTGGGGTGAAGATCGCTCAATGGCCTCCAATCGACCGAAGCGCTACTTGTTTAATTTCCGCATTCGAGTAGCGTGGTACCGTGTTATTCAAGGACGCGAACCATGAAATTACGGTGCGGAAATGCGGGTGTTCTAGTTTGACGCAAGAGCCCCGAATTGACAGCATAGAACAGGCCGAGCTTCTTGTTGAAGAGTTACGTCTTAATGAGGAACGGTTTCGTGATTTCGCTGAATCCGGATCGGATTGGTTTTTTGAACTCGACAGTGAATTAAAGTTCTCGTTCGTTTCTGACCAAGTAAAGCAAGTGACCGGCGTCGCGCCGGACAGCGTTCTTGGCAAGTCGATTAACGATTTTTCCATCAACAATCGGCTCGCATCAGAATCCCACCTGTTTAGCGACAATTCAGCCAGAATGTTGGCCCGTGAGGACTGGAAGGACTTTACGTTTACCTTTGTCCGCGACGATGGTGAACACCGCAGGCTTACAACCAGCGCCAAAGCGTTCACGGACAAGAACGGAGACTTTGCCGGTTACCGCGGTATTGGGCGTGACGTTACCGATCAGGTGAAAAAGGAAAACCGTCTTCAGTCATTGGCCCAGATCGTTGAAGAAACGATCAACGAAATCCATGTGTGGGATGCAACAACTTTCCGGCTTCTCGATGCTAACAAGTCTGCAAGAGAAAACCTGGGCTATACAATTGATGAAATGAAGCACCGGTTGCCGAAGGATTTTGTGCAAGGCATCAATAATGAAAGCGTCAAAGATTTACTGGGGCCTTTGCTGGATGGAAGTGTCGATCGCCAAATTATCGAAACCGCCCAGATAAGAAAGGATGGGTCGACATATCCGGTCCGCACGCAGTTACAGTACATGCCGTCACAAACACCGCCCGTGTTTGTTGCTATGGCACAGGACGTCAGCAAATTGTCGCAAGCTGAAAACGAGGCCAAACAGTTTGCTCAGATTGTCGAAACGTCGCTTAATGAAATTTACATTTTCGATGCGAAAACGCTGAAATTCATTCATGTGAATTTTGGTACCCGCCATAACATGGGGTACTCCTACGAAGAATTCTGCAACATGACCCCCGTCGACATCAAGCCGGAGATGACGACGGGGCAGTTTAACAGGATTGTCGAACCCCTGAGAAACGAGAAAGAGCAACGTCTGGTATTCGAAACCGTACACCAAAGAAAAGACGGCTCTACATATCCTGTCGAAGTGCAGTTGCAGCTTGTTCAATTGGCGACAGGGTCGGTTTTTGTTGCCATCATTCAGGATATCACGGAGCGGCAGTACCAAACGGAAGCCTTAAAGTTGCGCGACCGTGCCATCGCCGAAGTAGAGACAGGAATCCTGATTACGGATGCCGGCCAGCTCGACAATCCGATCATCTATGCCAACAAAGCCATGGAGCGGATGACAGGGTATTCAATGGAAGAAATGTTGGGCCAGAACCCACGGTTTCTCCAAGGCGATGATCGTGATCAGCCGGGGCTCAAGCGTATCCGGGCTGGTATCCGCGATGCAGTTCCGGTCCGCGAGACGCTCAACAACTATAGTAAGGACGGATCGCGTTCGATTGTCGAGGTTACCATCTCGCCAGTCCGAGACGAGAAAGGCAATGTGTCTCATTTTATCGGCGCGCAATCCGATCTAACCGAAAAATTCCACACGGAAGAACGGCTTCGTCAGTCACAAAAAATGGAAGCCATCGGACAGCTAACCGGTGGTGTTGCCCATGATTTCAATAACCTGCTGACAGTCGTATTGGGGAATTGTGAATTGTTGGCTGATCGCGTCCGTGGTGATGACTTTGCATTGGACCTTTTAAGCGAGGCGATAGGGGCGACAGAAGCAGGCGCAAGCCTGACGAAACAGCTCTTGTCATTTGCGCGCCAATCACCCCTTCAGCCACAAGTGCTGGACCTGAACGATCTGGTTGAAGGTCTGTCTGAAATGCTGGTCCGTTCACTTGGTGAAACTGTGACGCTCAGCAAGAAACTGGCGTCTGATCTGGGAAAGACGCTTGCCGACCCCGGACAAACCAAAAGCGCGCTGCTTAATCTGGCGCTAAACGCGCGCGACGCGATGCCAGATGGAGGTTGTCTGACCATCGAAACCAAAAACATAGGCATTCATGATGCAGAGATCATCCAAAGCTATGGTATTGAGCCCGGCCAATACGTGCGGTTGACGGTTTCCGATAACGGTATGGGCATGTCCGTGGACACACGATCAAAAGCTATCGATCCGTTCTTCACGACCAAAGAACAAGGCAAAGGCACGGGCCTCGGGCTCAGCATGGTTCACGGTTTCGCCAAGCAATCCGGTGGACACCTCGACATCTACAGTGAATTTGGACATGGCACCTCGGTAAGCCTGTTCCTCCCTGTTGCCGATACTGGGAAAACTGAATGCGCGACCTCCGATGAAGACGGGAACGCCGACATTGGCGGCCGTCAGACGGTACTGGTTGTCGAAGATGATGCCCGGGTCCGCAGGATCACTGTCGCCAGATTGGAACAGCTCGCCTACCAGGTTGTTGAAACCGAAAGCGGGCAGGAGGCACTCGATGTTCTGGCTGAACGGCAGGATATCGATGTGGTCTTTACCGATATGATCATGCCCGGCGGTATGACAGGCGCTGAACTTCTTGTTCAGGTTAAAGCGTTATACCCGCAAATAAAGCAAATCATTACATCAGGATATGCCGAGGACGGTGCAATCCCAAACGGTAAAACGCCGTTCCTACGAAAGCCGTATTCCCTGACCGAAATGTCAAAAGTGTTTCGTGAGCTATTGGGCTAGCTGAAGGGGAAGCTTTCGCTGCGCAAGTGACTTGTGGCTGCACCCGAATTCGGCAAAGCTGATCTTTGAGCCGCAGTGCGCAGATATTGTCCTGCGCACTGCCGTTTTCTGAGTATTAACCCTGAAGCTTTTTCGCGACCAATTCGTTCACGGCCTTCGGGTTTGCCTTGCCGCCGGTTGCTTTCATCACCTGACCGACGAACCAGCCGGCCAGCTTTGGGTTGGCTTGGGCTTTGGCGACCTGATCAGGGTTGGCTGCAATGATTTCATCGACTGCTGCCTCGATCGCGCCTGTATCGGTCACCTGTTTGAGGCCTTCGGTCTCGACGATTTCGGCAGGTTCGCGGCCTGTGGTATATGCGATCTCGAACACGTCTTTGGCTATTTTGCCTGAGATGGTGTCGGAGGCGATCAGATCCACAACGCCGCCTAGAACGGCAGGGCTGACGGGGGAATCGGAGATGTCCTTTTCGTCTTTCTTGAGGCGCCCAAAGAGTTCGTTAATCACCCAGTTTGCCGTCATCTTGCCGTCACGGCCCTTCGCTGTTTCCTCAAAATAGCTTGAGGAATCCAGATCGGCTGTCAGCACCGATGCATCATAATCGCTGAGGCCGAAATCATTAATAAACCGTGCTTTTTTGGCATCCGGAAGTTCGGGCAGGGTGTCCTTGATGTGGTCGACCCAATCCTGTTTAATCACCAGCGGCAGCAGGTCGGGATCGGGGAAGTAGCGATAGTCGTGCGCTTCTTCTTTGGACCGCATGGACCGCGTTTCCTGCTTGTCCGGATCGAACAGACGGGTTTCCTGCGTGACTTCACCGCCGCCTTCGACGATAGCGATCTGGCGCTTCGCCTCAACTTCGATGGCCTGCTGGATGAAGCGCATGGAGTTCATGTTTTTGATCTCGCACCGTGTGCCAAGGTGCGAGAAATCGCCGGTTGCTGCGTATTTCTCATATTGTCCGGGGGCGCAGATAGAAACGTTGACGTCTGCGCGCATTGCGCCGGACTGCATGTCGCCGTTACACGTGCCCAAATACCGCAGAATCTGGCGCAGTTTGCCAAGGTAGGCAGCTGCCTCTTCAGGGCCGCGGATGTCGGGACGGGAGACGATCTCCATCAGCGCGACACCTGTGCGGTTGAGATCGACAAAGGACATATTCGGGTCCATGTCGTGAATTGATTTTCCTGCATCCTGCTCAAGGTGGATACGCTCGACACCGACCATGCGTGCGGTGCCATCACCCATTTCCACCAGCACTTCGCCTTCGCCCACGATCGGGTGGTAAAGCTGTGAAATCTGATAGCCCTGAGGCAAGTCGGGGTAGAAATAGTTTTTGCGGTCAAAGGCGGACCACAGGTTGATCTGTGCTTTCAGCCCAAGCCCGGTGCGCACGGCCTGTTCGACGCAGAATTCGTTAATGGTGGGCAGCATCCCCGGCATCGCCGCGTCCACAAAGGCCACATTGCTGTTTGGCTCGGCGCCAAATTTCGTGGAGGCACCCGAGAATAGCTTGGCATTTGAGGAGACTTGCGCATGGACCTCCATGCCGATCACCAGCTCCCAGTCTTGCTTTGCCCCCGCAATGGTGCGGACTTTGGGTGTGTCATAGGTGAGGTCGAGCATGGGAAGCGCCTTTCGCTGTCTGTTGGTCAGGGTTTAGCGGGAGGCGTTGGAGGGAGCAAGAGGGGAGGAGGAATGCCACCTGACCTTGTTCGGCTGGAGCATCACAAAAGGATAAAGCCGCAATTTTCTGCGTCCTATTGTACAGAATGGCCTAGAGCCGACTGGCGGGATCAAACAACACGGCGCTAGACGCACCTTGGATATCACCGGATGAAGGAAATTGCCGAACGCTAATCGGTTTCCGCGCTGGCAGGCTTGATTGTCTACGCCAGGCAGCATTTGCGGAGCGCTGGAAAATGAGCGCTCCGCTTTTTGTATTATGCCAAGGCTTGGGCTTTCAGGACGCGGCGTAAAATCTTGCCGGACGCGGATTTGGGAATCTCATCTACGAATGTGACGCGGTGGACCTGTTTGTAGGTCGACAGCGTTTTGGCGAGATGCGCCTTGATATCCGCTTCTGACGGGGCGGGATCGCCGGTGACCACGAAAGCAACCGGCAATTCGCCCGCTTCATCATCCGGCAAGCCGATGACGGCGGCGTCGACGATGCCGTCCATGCTAACCAAAGTTGCCTCAAGCTCGGCTGGGGCGACTTGGAAGCCTTTGTATTTGATCAGTTCTTTCAGGCGGTCCACGATGAACATGTACCCTTCATCGTCGATATAGGCGATGTCACCGGTTTTGAGCCAGCCATCTTCAGTCAGTGTTTCACGTGTGGCTTTCTCGTTGTTGAGATAACCTTTCATGACTTGCGGGCCTTTAACCCAAAGTTCGCCTTCTTTGCCGGCTGGCAGGTCTTCGCCGCTTTCCGGATCGACGATCCGACACAGTGTGCCGGGTAGGGCCGTTCCGGAGGAGCCGGATTTCGGCTTTGCCAGCGGTGTTGTGTGTGACACCGGCGACAGCTCGGTCATGCCGAAACCTTGCAAGGAAACACAGTTCAGTCGCTTTGCCACCGCGTCTGAGACTTCAGCGCCAAGCGGGGCCGCCCCAGAGAAAATCTGCTCGACAGAGGAGAGGTCATAATTGTCCACGATCGGATGTTTGGCCAGCGCGAGCGCCACCGGCGGCACGATCCACATGCGGCGGGCCTTGTAATCCTGCGAGATTTGCAAAAACAGCTCCAGATCAAAGCGGGGCATGGTGACCAGCGCGCCGCCACTCGCAAGGTGCACGTTCATCAATACGTTCATACCATAGATGTGAAAGAACGGCAGAAAGGCAGCGGCGACTTCGCCGGGCCGCACATCACCGCCTTCAATGACCTGATCCACATTCACCACCAGATTGCGATGGCTAAGGCGGACGCCTTTGGGCATGCCGGTTGTACCGGAGGAATAGGGCAGAACAACCGGATGCTCATCCAGATCTACCGGTGACTGTGCGTCCATAGGGGCACCGTAAAAAGCGGAAAGAGGTTCGACACCGTCTGCTTCGCCAATGACGATAACCTGCTGGCCTGCAGCATCTTTTGCGGCTTGCTGCGCGGTCTCAAGGAACATCGGGATGGTGATAAGGAGGTCGGCCGCGCTGTCGCGCAGCTGGTGCGCGACTTCGGAGGCGGTATATGTGGGGTTGATGGTGGTGATCGTGCCACCTGCCCATGCAACCGCGTGGAAAACAACGCAGTAATGCGGAATATTGGGCGACATCAGCGCCACGGTCTTTCCTGCGCCCATACCGCGGGCGGTCAAACCACCGGCAAGTTGCTTGACCTGTGTCATGAAATCGGCGGCGGTCATGGCAGCGCCGCTCATCCCGTCAGTCAGGACAATAGCATCTGGCCGTGTTTCCAGGTTCTCGAATATCCGTTGTGTAATAGATTGATCACGCAGAGCAATATCTGCGGCAGTTGTCTGATATGTCATGTTGGTATCTCCCTAGGAACGCAGCTTAGGCAGAGCCTGCGGGGCTGTCCAGAGGAGGTAGGGGGTCAACCTGCGGTGGCGACGGGGCCTTCATCGGTAAACGTGATGCGCTTGCCCTCGGATATTTCGGGTTTGAACAAGCTTGCAATGATGCGAAGGGCGTCCTCCTGTCCGGAGGCGGCAAAACGGTGGGCTGACGCCACACGCAGATTGTTGACAAAGCCTTGTGCTGCATGGGCCCAGATCATCGGGTGCAATTCTGTTAGGTGTTCGCGCACGATCCAGTTTGCACAGGCGGCAATCTGGGCGCGTATATGGTCTGCGGCATCATTTCCCGAAAAAGCCTGACCCATGGTATTGGAGCAATAGGCGGCCAATAGGTTGATGGTATGCGGTTCCGGGCGCCGCTCGATGATATCACGCAGGCCTTCCAGAAAGAAGGGCAGATCCAGCCTTGCGCAGGCTTCGTCATCTACGCTGATGGCGTCAAACATAACCCAAGTGTAGCCGCCTGCGCCCCAGACTGATTGCGTGCGGACCGCTGTGCGGCGCGCTTCCAGCTCCAGTCCCGCATATGAGCCATACCAACGGGGCAACATGTGTGTGCCAAGCGCGCGCAGCGGGCCGGTGTTATGGGGGTTCAGGTCAATCAGCGCTTGATAGCGGTCTGCTACCGACCGACTTTGGCATTTCTCTCCGCGCAGCAAGGCGCAAGAGGTGCTGGCCACCAATGCTGATTGCCTTGGCTCGCCGTTAAGCGATTCGACAATCTCACGTGCGCGGGCGAAATGGGCGTCGAATGCTTCACGATTGCGCGGTGCAACTTCGACGTCCCAGCCGATGCCGCGCCAAGACCACGCCATGTCCATGTGCGCCTGTGCCACGATGCAGGCAATGACGTAGTTTTCAGTGTTTTCAGCCAAAATAAATTCCAACGCTTCAATGCCGCTAAGCATAGGAGCGTCTTCCGCCGGTACACGGTCAAGCAGGGCGTGCTCGACAGCTAAAACAACGTCAGCGCGCGCCCCGAACGCCAAAAGCTCGGCCACCGACATGCCACCGGGAGTCATTTTGTTGACGCTGTCTGCCGCTTGGATCAACGAGGTAAGCTTGTCCCAGTCTTCCTGCCGAACCAACCGAAGCGCCGTATTTCGATGGGTATCGCGGATGCGGTCTTCAAGCGTCGGATCAGGGCAGGGGATGGAAAGCTTGTTCAGAGCTGCGGTGGCCCATTCGGCATGAACCATCTCCTGTGTTTTCACAATCGGTTGAATGCTTTCCAGAGCTTCAGTCGGCGTCGGATCGGTAATTTCTTCGACCGGACCACTCTTGGCTTTCCGGCGAAAAGGAGATGCTTTTGCAGGGGTCACAGGCTGGCTTGAAAACTCGGCGCGCGTGAAAACGTCGGGCTTGGATGCCCTGATTTTCTGATAGAGGCCGGGTAGTTTGCTCAGCAGCGTGCCCATGTGCATCATAAGTGTTCCATCATCAGTTGGTGTTGTCCGGTTATTGTTAATTTTCCAGATCATTGGGGCGTGAAAATGGCGCGGGAGCGGTCTTGTCGCGATCATCGGCGGGCAATTGCCACACAATAATTGGCATAATTGGGCAGATTGTCGCGCTGTGGTGGTGGATTAGCCGATGATTGACCGCAGTGTTGCGCGACAGATGACAATCGGGCGGTCGGGGCTTGGTTAACTGCTTGTCAGCTGTGTTGCCTGCGGATCATACTGCCGCTTATGAAATGTGCAGATACGATAGTGCGGTCTGAGTTCCGGTTGTTCGGACGGCTTGCGGTGGTGGGAATGCTTGCGTTCGGTGTGAGCGCGGGTGCGGCCGCGGCACAAGTTGGTGAGCTGATCCGCCCTCCGGCACGGCTCGCGCCGATGGTTGCTGCCCCTGTCGCGGTAGAGGCGCCGACAGCCTCGGCAATTGTCACTGCGCCTGTGGCTCCCGCTCCGGCGGTACCTGTTTTGGTCGCGGATACTGCTTTGGACGCTCCCGATAGTACGCCCGTGCCATTGATTGACGCCACCACGATCACCGTGCGCCCGCCTGTGCGTTCAGGCCACGTACCACGCACGCGCTGGCAGCATATGCCGGGACATGCGCTTTGGACCCGTGCAGCGATTTCTGCTCTCAAGGATCATGGCAGTCCGCTGGTCGATATGGTGCCGCGTGACATCAAGGATTGGTGCCCTGCCTACGCAACCAACGAGGACGCACAGCGGCGCGCTTTCTGGGTCGGGTATATGTCAGCGCTGGCCAAGTACGAGAGTACGTATAAGCCATGGGCTGTTGGGGGCGGTGGCAGGTGGTACGGGCTGCTGCAAATTTTACCTGCCACTGCGCGCGGCTATAAATGCAATGTGGGCACCGGCGAAGCGCTTAAGAACGGGGCCGCGAACCTAAGTTGTGCAACGAGGATAATGGCCCACACCGTGAAGCGCGACGGGGTCATCCACGGCTATGACGGTAAATGGCGCGGTGTCTCTGCTGACTGGGGCCCGATGCGCAACACGTCCAAGCGCCGCGATATGGCTGCTTGGCTCAAGCGACAGAGCTATTGTAAGCCCCGCAATGCCACACGTCCCCGCGCACGGCCCTAAGCGGTCTATCCCATCAAAGAGAAATGGTGCCTGCGGGTTTTCAGACCGGCCTCTTTTGCCAGAGCCTCAAAGGCGGCATGGGGTGGCGTGGCAGGGTAGGGTACGCGGATTTTGACGCCTGAGGGGCGCACCACACTTAGCCGCACCGACATATCCAGACGGGTGTCAAACCGCAGATGGTCGATTTCTGACAGGGCGATCTCGGCGTGCTGACGCCCGCTTTGCCACCGAAGAGTGTCAGCATCAAGCGTGAGGCTGCTGCGCGGATTGATGATCAAGTCGTAAAGTGCAGGAAGTGTGAACGCCCCAAGCACAAGCATCACAGCCAGCGCAGCGTCGAGCCAAATATACGCAGCGATAAGCATAGCCCAAACCAATCCGACGGTCAGGGCGGTCATCGGGCGGCGCCCTTGGCTTGTGTAAGTGTAGGGTAGGTTCATGCGGTGCGGAATATTCGGGCAAGGGTGCCCATGGCATCAGATTGCCGTGCGCTTGCCATGCCCTTGGTGCCGGCTGCCTTTACGTCACCGATCACATTCATCATTTTTCCGAAAAACGGGCCATGATCGAGCTGTTTCAGCCGTTTGGTCAGGCGTTCGAAAGCAGGTGTCGGCCCGCCACCCTGATCAACAAGCCATGGCGCTATCAGCATCATGTCCTGCGCCTCTTGCGGATCAAGCTGGAGGTGCTTTTTGACAGAGCCGACAATGATTGCATCCGCCGGGGCTGATTTATCATCCATCTGGGCGAAGGCTACCGCCATGGCGACAACGCAAAGCTCTGCAGTCGGGATGCTGGCGATGGATTCGACGTTGGGCTGGGCGTGGAAACCCAGCCGCTTGGCCGCAGCGCGTACAGGGGCGGGCGCATCAATTATGTCTCCCGCAATATGGGCTCCGTTTTGAAGGCGGCGGTAGGTAAAGAAGCCGACGGCGATGAGGCCGCAAAGAATGAGGATATACAGCATGGGTGTCTCGTTTTTCGGTTATCTGCCGCCAGTGACGTCTAGGGTGGAGCCGGTAATATAGCTTGCGTCGCCCGACATAAGCCAGAGAACGGATTGTGCGACTTCGTCAGCGCTGCCAGTGCGCTGCATGGGGACGTTGCCTGCGAGGCGACTAGCGCGGTCCGGATCACCGCCCTTTGCATGGATGTCAGTCTCAATCAGGCCGGGTGCCACGCCCATAACGCGCAGCCCTGCCGGGGCGACCTCATCAGAAAGACCCTTGGTGAAGATGTCCATTGCCGCCTTGGTGGCAGCGTAGTCTACGTATTGATTGGCAGACCCCAGACGCGCTGCGGCTGAGGTGATATTAATGATAACACCGCGCCCCAATGGCTCCATGCGTTTGACAGCCTGGGCGGCGACCAGCATCGCGCCGATCACGTTTACATCGAACATGTGCCGCAGGCGGTCATGGGTCAGCTCGCTTGCGCGGGTCGCAAGGCCCACAATGCCAGCATTGTTGATCAGCGCGGCAAGAGGGCCCATGGCGTCTACCGTCGCAAAGATCCGTTCTACCGCTTCCGGCTCGGCGACATTGGCCTGAATGATCTGTACCTTTGCGCCAAGGGCCGTACAGGCGTCTGCCACCGTCTGCGCCCCGTCTCGATCGCTGTTGTAGGTCAGCGCCAGATCATAGCCGCGCGCGGCAGCCAAACGGGCGCAGGCCGCACCGATACCCGCAGATGCACCGGTGATCAGGCACAATGGGCGGCTCATGCGCTGGCAATCCGCGTGAGCATTTCAGTAGTATCGCGGCTCAGCCCCGGTGTGTCCAGAATACGAGCGACCTCAGCCTTGATCAGCGATTGTCGGTCCGCATCATAGCGTTTCCATGTCTGGAAGGCTGAGCACATGCGCGCAGTGGTTTGCGGGTTCACCGGATCAAGTTTGATCAACCAGTCCGCAAGCAAACGGTACCCTGCGCCCGAGGCATGGTGAAATCCTGCATGGTTCATCGCAAGGCTGCCAAAGACGGCGCGGAAACGGTTGGGGTTCTTCCAGTTGAAATCGGGGTGCCCTGTCAGAGCCGCCGCGATTTCGTGAGCTTCTTCCGGGTCGGCTTCGATCACCTGAAGGCCAAACCATTTATCCATCACCAGTCGGTCGTCTTTCCACTGCGCCTCAAACGCTTTAACGGCTTTGTCGCCGCGGCCCGCGCGGATCAGGTTGGCAAGGGCGGCCAGTTGCTGTGTCATGTTATCGGCGCTGTTGTATTGCGCTTGTGCCTGTGCGCCATCGTCGCTGCGCGTCAGAAGCGACAGCACGGCGTTACCGAATGCCCGCTGTCCTGATTGCTGCGCGTTGGGTTGATAAGCGTCTGTGACCTGGTTTGCTCCGTAAAGCGCAGGCAAGACATCAGCCAGCTTTTTCGCCATGGCATCGCGCATCATTTCAAGCGCGGCATGGATGATATCCGGCTCTGGGACGTGGCCTGCATCAAACAAGGCTGTGGCCATATTGGCCTCTCCCGGCAGGGCCAGCATCAGTCTGCGATAAGCAGGATCAAGCGTGTCGTCCATGACAACGGCGCGAATACCATCCAGATAGGCAGGGTTGGGTCGCGTGCCCTTGGTCATCATGTCTATTAGCGTGTTGCGCGCCAATGTCCGGCCTGCCTCCCACCGGTTGAAGCTGTCTGTATCATGCGCAAGCAGATGCGCACGCGCGCCTTCAGACATGTCATGGTCCAGCACCACCGGCGCAGAGAAACCGCGCAGGATTGACGGGATCGGCCGCGCATCCAGCCCCTCGAAGGTGAAGCTTTGCGTGGTCTCGGTCATTTCGAGAATGCGGGTTGGCGCGACTTCGGTGCCATCAGGGCCAATCAGGCCGGTTGCAATGGGGATGACCTGCGGCAGCGGCTTTGGTGTGGCGGCACTGGGCTCAAGGTCTTGACGGAAGGTGAGCGTATAGGTGCTGCCGCTCCAGGCTTCGAACACGCTGACGCGTGGCGTACCTGCCTGCGAATACCAGCGCTTGAATTGGCTTAAATCGCGGCTTGTTGTGTCCTCGAACACACGCAACCAGTCTTCGATGGTACAGGCCTGCCCGTCGTGGCGGTCAAAGTAGAGGGCGACCGCATCGCGATACGCCTGATCGCCGACGAGGGTCTTGAGCATACGGATAAGCTCTGCGCCCTTTTCATAGACTGTGGCCGTGTAGAAGTTGTTGATCTCCTGAAAGCTCTCGGGGCGCACCGGATGGGCAAGGGGGCCTTGATCTTCGGCGAACTGCCGACCGCGCAGATCAATCACGTCTTCGATACGCTTCACCGGCTCTGATCGCATGTCAGACGTAAACTGGCTGTCGCGGAAAACAGTCAGACCTTCCTTCAGGCACAGCTGGAACCAATCGCGGCAGGTAATCCGGTTGCCGGTCCAGTTGTGGAAATATTCATGCGCGATGATCGCCTCGATCCGCTCAAAGTTTGTGTCGGTCGAAGTTGCCTGAGAGGCAAGCACAGCAGAGGAGTTGAAGATATTCAGCCCTTTGTTCTCCATTGCGCCCATGTTGAAATCATCCACTGCGACAATGTTGAACAGGTCCAGATCATATTCGCGTCCGTAGACGTCTTCGTCCCATTTCATGCTGTCCTTGAGCGCCTGCATCCCGAACGCACATTTGACCTCGTCGCCGGGGCGTACATAGAGGTTGAGCGCGACATCACGACCCGAACGGGTTGTGAACTGGCCCTCATGGGCAATCAGATCACCTGCGACCAGCGCAAAAAGATAGGCGGGCTTGGGCCATGGATCATGCCATTCTGCGTGATGATCGGTTGTGCTGACGGGGTTGCCGTTGGACAAAAGCACAGGATGCGGCCCGTCGATGGTCACGGTGAACACGCTCATTACATCGGGGCGGTCGGGGTAATAAGTGATTTTGCGAAAGCCCTCAGCCTCACATTGCGTGCAATACATGCCATTAGACATGTACAGGCCTTCAAGTGCGGTGTTGCCGGCAGGGTCAATTTCGACCTCGGTTTCCCAGACGAAAGGAACGTCAGGCACCGGACAGGTCAATCCTTCAGGGGTAAGGGTGACGTCCACATTCTGATCGTCGATCTTTGCGCTGATCAGCTTGAGCGCTTCTCCGTGCAGAAAGAACGGCTGCGCAGGCGCTTGCGGATTGGGGGTAAAAGTGATCCGGCTGCGCACACGGGTCTGATGCGGATCAAGAGTGAAATGCAGCGCAACGCTTTCTACCTGCCAGCCGAAAGCTGTGTAGTCTTCAAGATAAATCGTCTGCGGGGCAGCGTCGCGCATGGGGGGGGGCCTCCTGAGATGAACCGGTGCGGTTCGGTGTGTTCCGGAACCTTATGTCGTAACAAACGTTAGGTCTGCAACACCCAGCCTTCAAGGTCGGGGAAAAGCGAAAAGGAAACCAGAGTATGTCTGCACCTGACACAAACATTGAAAAGCAAGAGAAACACCACCGTCCGTCCCTGTGGGGCGTGAGGGGTGCCATGGCTATTGGCATTTTAATTCTGATTGGCGTCGTGGGGTATACCTTTGTCGTCGGTAGTGTCGGGGATGGTGACAGCTCGGACGGTCCGACCGTAACAACGGCGCCGACTGATACGTATTCACCCGGCACTAATTCGTCTGACACACCTGTCGCGTCGGATTGAGATACAAGGCTTGCGATTGCCGCATGAAGGACGCCCCTCTGGGGCGTCTTCTTACGTTCGGTCTACTGTGTTAATGAGCGGCTATGCCAAAGCATATAAAAAAATCCGATTTACCGCAGAAAGTATGTCTAACCTGCGACAGGCCTTTTAGTTGGCGCAAAAAGTGGGCAGCCGTTTGGGATGACGTTCGTTACTGTTCCGAGAGATGTAAACGCCAGCGCGGCGGTGCGGCGCAGAAATAGGTGGCTGGTAAAGTAATATTACCAGAACCTCTTGCTAGCAGGATTGCTTGCCATTATCCCTTGCGAAACGAACTTTCCTATCGGAAACTTCCGAGAAGCACAGAGGATGGAATATCATGCAAAGAGTTGATCGCGATGGGCTGCAGGTTGATGGGCAGCTGGCCGACTTCATTGAACATAAAGCGTTGGATGGTCTGACCGTCTCGGCAGACGCTTTCTGGCGCGGTTTTTCCAAGTTGGTCCACGGCATGGGGCCAAAGAATCGCGCTCTGTTGGAAAAGCGCGAAGATATACAGCGGCAGATTGATGGCTGGCATCGTGAGCGGCAGGGCAAAGCACATGATGCCGAAGCCTATACTTCCTTTCTGCGTGATATCGGTTATCTGGTTCCTGAAGGCGCGCCGTTCGAGATCGAGACACGCAATGTAGATGCAGAGATCGCTTCGACCCCTGGTCCACAGCTGGTTGTGCCTATCACAAATGCGCGCTTTGCGCTGAATGCGGCCAATGCACGATGGGGTTCGTTGTACGATGCATTCTATGGCACGGATGCGCTGGGCGATTTGCCCGCTGGCGGCGGTTATGATGCGGAGCGTGGTGCCCGCGTTGTAGCCCGTGCAAAGGCGTTTCTGGATGAAGCCGCGCCATTGGCCAGCGGCAGCCATACTGATGTGACCGGTTATAGTGTCGAGAACGGCGCGCTGGTTCCGGCGTTGAAAGATCCCGCGCAGTTTGCGGGCTATACGGGCGACGCCGCAGCGCCTGCGGCTGTGCTGCTCAAGAATAACGGCCTGCATGTAGAGATCAAAATTGATGCAGCGCATCCAATCGGAAAGACTGATGCAGCGCATGTGGCTGATGTGGTCATGGAATCCGCGCTGAGCACAATTATGGATTGTGAAGACAGCGTTGCGGCGGTGGATGCCGAGGATAAAGTGGTCGCCTATGACAATTGGCTGGGCCTTATGCGCGGTGATCTGGCCGAAAGCTTTGAGAAGGGCGGCAAAACGGTCAATCGCGTGATGAATCCCGACCGGGTCTATACGGCACCGGACGGCAGCCAGTTGACGCTCAAGGGGCGCTCCTTGATGCTGATCCGGAATGTCGGTCACCTGATGACCAACCCTGCCGTACTGGATCGTGACGGACTGGAGGTCGGCGAAGGGCTGATGGATGCGATGGTCACCACTCTGATTGCGATGCACGATTTTGCACGCGAGGGGGGGAATTCGCTGACCGGATCCGTCTATGTGGTTAAACCCAAGATGCATGGCCCCGAAGAAGTGGCCTTTGCTGACGAGATTTTCAGCCATGTCGAAAAGGCGCTGGGCTTGCCTGCCAACACGGTCAAGCTTGGTATCATGGACGAGGAACGCCGCACATCGGTCAATCTGGCCGAGTGTATCCGCGCGGCGAAGTCGCGGGTGGCCTTCATCAATACAGGCTTCCTTGATCGCACAGGCGATGAAATTCACACCTCGATGGAGGCGGGGCCGATGGTGCCCAAGGGCGATATGAAGTCCTCGGCGTGGATCAGCGCCTACGAGGATCGCAATGTCGACATCGGACTGGCCTGCGGCCTGAAGGGGCGTGCGCAGATCGGCAAAGGCATGTGGGCCATGCCCGACCGTATGGCGGAGATGATCGAGACGAAGATCGGACACCCCAAAGCAGGCGCTACTTGCGCTTGGGTACCATCGCCAACAGCGGCGACGTTGCACGCGATGCACTACCATATGGTCGATGTCATGGCGCGTCAGGACGAGATCGCGTCCGGTGGCCCGCGTGGGACGCTTGAGGATTTGCTGACGATACCGGTTCTTGCCGGCCGCAATTTAAGCGCCGAAGAGATTGCCCGCGAGATAGAGAACAACGCGCAGGGCATTCTTGGATACGTGGTACGCTGGATTGATCAGGGGGTAGGGTGCTCAAAGGTGCCGGACATAAACGATGTCGGTTTGATGGAGGACCGCGCCACCTGCCGTATTTCGGCTCAGGCGCTGGCGAACTGGCTTCATCACGGCGTTATCTCAGAAGCGCAGGTAATGGCAGGATTGAAAAAGATGGCTGCGGTTGTCGATCGTCAGAACGCGGATGATCCGCTGTATCGTGCAATGGCGCCGGGATTTGACGGGATCGCATTCAAAGCGGCCTGCGATCTGGTTCTGAAGGGGACAAGTCAGCCGTCTGGATATACAGAGCCCGTGTTGCATGCGCGGCGTCTGGAGTTGAAAGCCGCAAGCTGACAGCAGGTTGAGAAGGCGGGACTGAAGGGCCGGCCCTTCAGACTTCCCGGGATATTTAGAGCCAAAAGAAATACAAGGATTAAGAAATGACTGTATCACTGAACAAGGCGCGGACAATCATTCGCAAGACGTTTGAAAAGGGGGCAGAGTTGGGCCTGAAGCCTCTGTCGGTGGTTGTGCTGGATTCGGGAGGCCACGTTCAGGCATTCGAGCGTCAGGATGATGCCGCACCGGGCCGGTTCGCGATTGCCCATGGCAAGGCCTATGGCGCTGTTATGCTGGGAATGGCTGGCACGGCGCAGATGGCGCGCGCCGAACAGCAGGCCTATTTTATGCAGGCGGTAAACGGCGTGTTCGGCGGACAGGTCGTTCCGGTTCCGGGCGGTGTGCTATTGCGTTCTTCCAAGGGGGCCGTAATCGGAGCTGTTGGCGTGACGGGTGACACGTCAGACAATGATGCAATTGCGGCGATTGCCGGGATCGAAGCTGCCAAGCTGATTGGCGAAATCTGAGCAACTGCTCATTAAAGTAGCGCGGGTGCTTGTGATACAGGCATTCGCGCGAATGTGGTGTTGAGGCCCCATTCGATCCTCGCTAGACTGACTGGAAATACTGTGATCACGGAGTTTAGCGCTATGGGTCGGCCAGTTATTGGTATTATCGGCAACAGTCATGTCTTGAACGATCAATATGTTGTTCATGCTGGCGGTATGATGAACAGTCAAGCGGTGGCGCAAGTGGCGGGATGTATGCCAATTCTGGTGCCTTCCGATCCTGCCCTGGTTTCTGTTGGCGAATTGATGGACTGCTGTGACGGTTTCCTGTTGACCGGTGGGCGGCCGAATGTGCACCCCGAGGAATACGGTGAGGAAGAGACAGAAGCGCATGGCACATTCGACCGTGCGCGTGATGCTTTGGTTCTGGCGCTGACGCGTGCGTGTGTCGAGACGGGCCAGCCTGTATTCGGGATTTGCCGTGGCTTTCAGGAGATGAATGTGGCGATGGGTGGATCGCTGTATCCGGAAATTCGCGATCTGCCTGGGCGGATGAACCACCGGATGCCGCCAGACGGCACGCTGGAGGAAAAGTTCGAGCTGCGCCACAATGTGCGCTTCACCTCCGGTGGCGTTTTTCACAAGGTCATGGGCGCTGATGTCGTGCGCACGAATACCTTGCACGGGCAGGGCATCAAGGCTGCGGGGCCGCGCATTGTTGTGGACGGTTACGCAGAAGATGGCACACCCGAAGCGATCTACGTGGATGGAGCACCAGGCTTCACGCTCGCGGTGCAATGGCACCCGGAATACGAGGCGGCAAAAGACCCGGTTTCACGTCCGTTATTCGAAGCATTCGGCAAAGCGGCACATGACTGGTCGGCGGGCGTGCGTCCCGCAACGCTGGCTCGGGCTGTCTGAATTAAGAAGGGCAGAAAATGGTCAGCGACATCAAACTGTGTTGACGCCGCTGAACCATGTAGTCCGTCTCAGGCACGAATTTTACATCATCCCGCCGGCGATCTCGATGCTTTGACCGTTGATACTGCCGGAATCCGGTCCGACCAGCCACGCGGCGGCGGCAGAGACTTCATCTACTGTGATCAGTCGCTTGTGCCGATTTGCCTTCACCATCATGTCGCGCGCGGCGTCAGTCGAAATTCCAGCGCGTTCTGAAATGGACTGGGTGTTGCGGCTGACGATTTCGGTATCGACATAACCGGGGCAGAGTGAGTTAAAGGTATAGGGCTTGCCCATATATTCTTCGCTAAGCGACCGGATCAGGCCGATCATGCCGTGCTTTGACGCGGAATAGCAGGCCGCACCAGGTAGGCCTTTGAGACCGGCCATGGATGAAACAGCAATAACACGTCCCCAATCTGTGCTGAGCATGCCGGGCAGGCATTCACGGATCGTCAGAAAGGCACCATCAAGATTGGTGGCCATCATGTCACGCCAGAACGTCATATCAGTTTTGTGCGCAGCCTTACCCGTCGCGAGACCGGCATTCGGGATGCAAATCTGGACCGGACCGCGCGCGGCAACGGCGGATGCAATCTTGGCCACAACTTCGTCTTCGTTGCGTACGTCCATCGCCATCGCAGTCATGCCTTCAGTGGCAACTTCTTCCAGTACTTCCTGCCGACGGCCTGTAATGGTGACATGAGCGCCTTGCGCTACCAGCATCTTTGCAATGGCCAGCCCAATGCCTGTGCCACCACCTGTAATAAGCGCGTGTTTTCCGTTCAGTGTCATAGTTTCCTCCTCTTTTGCCGGAGCTTAGAGCGGGGATACTGCTGCCGATAGGGGCAGCAGATTTAACGTAACGGCAAAGGGGTGATTCTAATTCGAAGATCAGCAGCAATGTTGCGTAGGCCTGATAGTCCTTGAAATATTGTTTCGAGGTCAAATGCCGTAGGGTTTTTGCCAAAAATCTCCCCGACAGCCGAAAAAAGGCGCAAAACACTGCGTCTTATGTAAGGGGGGCGCTTGTTTGTCAGTATTCTGCGGGGTAGGTCAAATGATCATCTGCGACACGCCAGTTTCGGCACCAAACGCAAATTTGGGAGATTTTGAGTGAAGATCGGGACACCTAAAGAGGTATTCGAGGGCGAGCGCCGCGTGGCAATGACGCCCGACAGTGCTTTGCAATTACAAAAACTGGGGCACGAGTGCCTTATCGAAACAGGCGCGGGAGCGGCATCGGGTTTCGATGACGCATCTTACACGGCAGCAGGCGTGACCGTGGTCAAGACTGCTGCTGCCCTTTGGAAAGAGGCGGACGTCGTCGCGAAAGTGCGCGTGCCCAACACCACTGAAATGAAAAAGCTGCGCGAAGGTCAGACGCTGATCTCGTTCTTCAGCCCTGTGGCGGATGAAGCGAAAATGCAGGCGGCAGCCAAAAAGGGCGCTACCGTTGTTGCTATGGAGATGATCCCGCGCATCAGCCGCGCCCAGAAGATGGACGCGCTATCTTCTATGGCGAACATTGCGGGCTACCGCGCCGTTATTGAAGCAGGCAACAACTTTGGCCGTTTCTTTACAGGTCAGATCACAGCGGCGGGCAAGGTGCCTCCGGCGAAAGTTCTGGTTGTGGGGGCGGGCGTTGCCGGTCTGGCCGCGATTGGTACTTCCACCAGCCTTGGTGCGATCACGCTGGCGTTTGATGTGCGGCCCGAAGTGGCAGAGCAAGTCGAATCCATGGGCGCCGAATTTGTTTACCTCGATTTCGAGGAAGAGCAGACAGACGGTGCGGCGACTGGCGGCTACGCCTCCGTTTCCAGCCCAGAGTTCCGCGAAGCACAGTTGGCCAAGTTCCGCGAGCTAGCGCCCGAAGTTGATATCGTGATCACCACAGCGTTGATCCCCAACCGCGAAGCGCCAGAGCTGTGGACCGAAGACATGGTCGCGGCGATGAAGCCCGGTTCCGTTATCGTCGATTTGGCGGCTGAAAAGGGCGGCAACTGCAAGCTGACTGTCATGGACGAGAAAATCGTCACGGATAATGGCGTGACCATCATCGGCTATACCGATTTCCCAAGCCGGATGAGCGCGCAGGCGTCGACACTCTATTCGACAAACATCCGTCACTTGATGACAGACCTGACGCCCGAAAAAGACGGCGTTATCAATCACAACATGGAAGATGACGTGATCCGTGGGGCAACGATTGCCCATGCAGAGGCAGTTACCTTCCCGCCGCCACCGCCGAAAGTGGCAGCGATCGCGGCCGCGCCGAAAAAGCCGGCTGTGAAAGAGCTGACAGCGGAAGAAAAGCGTGCTGCTGAAACGGCTGCATTCAAGGCGCAGACCAAGAACCAGGTTATCCTGCTGGGTGTTGGTGGTGCGTTGCTGCTGGCCGTAGGGCTTGTCGCTCCGGCAAGTTTTATGCAGCACTTTATCGTGTTTGTGCTGTCTGTGTTTATCGGATTCCAGGTGATCTGGGGCGTGGCGCACAGCCTGCACACACCGCTGATGGCGGTAACCAACGCGATCTCCTCGATCATCATTCTGGGGGCGCTGATGCAGATCGGATCGGCATCCTTCCTTGTGATCTTACTTGCTGCCTTGTCCCTGTTTATGTGCGGGATCAACATTTTTGGCGGCTTCCTCGTGACACGGCGCATGCTCGCCATGTTCCAGAAATCTTAAGGGAGCGCGGATCATGGATTTTGGTTTCACAACAGCGGCCTATGTGGTCGCAGCTATCCTCTTCATCCTCTCGCTGGGGGGACTGAGCGGGCAGGAAAGCGCCAAGCGCGCTGTGTGGTACGGCATTGTCGGTATGGCTTTGGCCGTGGCCGCAACGCTGATCGGCCCCGGTTCGGGCTTCTGGTTGCTATCGGTTATTCTGATCGCAGGCGGCGGTGCCATCGGTTACCAGCTGGCAACACGGGTGCAAATGACCCAGATGCCGGAACTGGTTGCCGCAATGCACAGCCTTGTCGGTCTGGCTGCGGTGTTCGTAGGTCTGATCGCACACTTCGAGATGGGCCGCGTGGCCGATTTTGTTGCAAGCGGTGGCGACATCAAAGAGCTGGGTACTTTCGCAGCGCTGATCGCGAAGAAAACAACTGTAGAGCTGAACATTCTGCGGGTTGAGCTGTTCTTGGGTGTCTTCATCGGTGCTGTGACTTTCACAGGCTCCGTGATTGCCTATGGCAAGCTCGCGGGCCGTGTGACGTCCTCTGCTGAAAAGCTGCCGGGCGGTCATATGCTGAACGCAGCGGCTGCGGGTCTGTCCCTTATCGCGCTGGTTTGGTACTTCAACACCGGCGGTTTCTTCCCGCTGTTCATCATGACGCTGGCGGCGCTGTTTATCGGCTATCACCTGATCATGGGGATTGGCGGCGCGGATATGCCTGTGGTTGTGTCCATGCTGAACTCCTATTCCGGCTGGGCTGCTGCGGCGATCGGCTTCTCGCTGGGCAATGATCTGTTGATCGTTGTTGGCGCGTTGGTTGGTTCTTCGGGTGCGATCCTTTCCTACATCATGTGTAAGGCGATGAACCGGTCATTTGTCTCCGTCATCCTTGGTGGCTTTGGCGGCCCTGCCGGCGAACAAATGGCCGTTGAAGGTGAGCAGATTGCCATTGAGTCAGAAGGCGTTGCTGCGGCGCTGAACGAAGCTGACAGCATCATTATCATCCCGGGGTACGGTATGGCGGTGGCACAAGCTCAGACCGGCGTTGCCGAGCTGGTGCGTAAGCTGCGTGCAAAGGGCAAGAACGTGCGTTTCGCCATTCACCCTGTTGCGGGGCGTCTGCCGGGCCACATGAACGTTCTGCTGGCCGAAGCAAAGGTGCCTTATGACATCGTGATGGAAATGGACGAGATCAACGACGATTTCCCGGATACGGACGTCGCGATTGTTATCGGCTCAAATGACATCGTGAACCCTGCGGCGCAGGACGATCCAAACAGCCCCATCGCCGGTATGCCGGTTCTGGAATGCTGGAAGGCCAAGCAGGTGTTTGTGTCCAAGCGCGGGCAGGGGACTGGTTACTCCGGCATCGAAAACCCGCTGTTCTTCAAAGAGAACACGCGGATGTTCTATGGCGATGCAAAAGCGTCCTTGGACAAGCTGCTTCCGCTGATCGACTAAGGTAAGCGATGTGGCTGATTTCTTAAGGGGTCAGTCTGTAAACCACCTGAAACGCCCTGTTGGAAACAGCAGGGCGTTTTGCTTTATCCGTGTGGGACTAACGCAGATTTTGAAAACAACGCGCCGCAATTTCCGATAGGCGAAAAAGTATACCACGGTGCGCCCAAACTACTGTTATAAGAGGCTCTTCAACATTGAGCTATTGGCCGCTCTTGAGCCATGAAGGTGTAAACCCGCTGGAGAAACCGCACCATGCCCCCTATTTCCGATCACCCCCTGCGCTATGCCCTGACAGGAGAGCTGCACGCGCGGCCCTTTCCCAACGTCGACGCGCCGCAGGTTGTGGCATTTCTAGCGATCAAGCAGGCAGGTGATGCTGCTGCGCGGGATCGTGACCGCAGCGCAGATATGGCGCATCTGGTGGCCTTGCTGAAACACTACGGTGCGCCGCTGCCAGATCCGGACGCTACGCATTATTACGGCGCGATGGGCAAGTTTCACCTGAAGTGGGAACAGCATACCGAATTTGTGACCTATACCGCCTTCGGCGATGAGCTGAGTGCACGGCCCTTCGACCCGTCGGAGTTTGACGTATTTCCAACGCATTGGTTGGATGCTGCACCGGGGCAGCGACTGACGTCCTGTCTGTTACGGCTGATGCGACAAGTCGGTAAAGAGGATGATCTGCTGGATCATTTGAGGGAATGGTTCGTACCAGAAAGCCTTGCTGCTGCGCAGGTGTTGGAAGGGGCCGCTATCGTGGCCAGCGACTTTCGCATCGATCCCGCTGGGCATACACGGTTCGCCGTATTTGTCCCTGAACAGACTGGCACGCGACGCGTGGGGCGCATTATCCAGCGGTTGCTGGAGATTGAGACATATAAGACCATGTCCATGCTTGGCTTTGCGCTGACGCGCGAGATTGGCGGAAAGGTAGGCCTGTTGGATCGGCAACTAAGCGACCTTATGGCGAAGATGAGTGCTCAGGAGCTTCGCCCAGAGACGACGCTGGATGCGCTGCTGGATGTTTCGGTCGAATTGGAGAACGTCGTTGCCCAAAGCGCATTCCGCTTTGCGGGAACAGAGGCCTACAAAGCGATCGTAGACGAGCGCATCCGCGCGCTACGCGAGAGCCGTTTTGCAGGACGACAGGGGTTTGGCGAATTCATGATGCGCCGGTATGAGCCCGCAATGCGGACGGTGATTTCGATGGAGAGGCGGCTGGAGCGGATGTCGGCGCGGGCATTGCGTGCATCTGATTTGCTGCGAACGCGGGTGGATGTCGAACGCTCTGCACAGAACCAGGCGATTTTGGAAAGCATGGACAAGCGTGCGGATTTGCAACTGCGTTTGCAGCACACGGTTGAGGGGCTGTCAGTTGTGGCAATCAGCTATTACGCGGTCTCGCTGGTCAGCTATTTGCTGTATCCACTTGCCGATATGACGGGGCTGTCCAAGGGGCTTTTGACTGCGGCGGTGACCTTACCTGTGGTGGGGCTGGTCTGGGCTGCGGTGCGGCGGATACGAAAACGTATCGGTTGATCCGCCTGTCCGGGCTTTGCAGGCTGTCCTTGTCGATGTCTTAGGAAGGGGTCTTAGGCGCGCAGGGATACCCGTGCGCGCCCAAAGGGTCAGCGGCCGCGAATGCGCGGATCCAGCGCGTCGCGCAGACCGTCACCAAGGTAGTTCACGCTCAGCACGGTGAGCGAGATCAGGATGCCGGGTAGCAACACGCGCTCCGGATATTCCTGCATACGTACCACAGCGTCCGACAGCAATTTGCCCCACGTGGGGAAATCTGACGGAAAGCCGACACCTAGGAAGGAGAGGGCAGATTCCGTGATGATGGCCGTGGCAAGGCCCAGCGTGGCAGACACCATGATGGGTGAAATCACATTCGGCAGCAGGTGGCGGCGGATGATCTTTCCCGAGGTAGATCCAATCGAGCGGGCCGCCAGAATGAATTCCCGCTCTTTTAGGGCAAGGATATCACCGCGCACGATGCGGGCGGTTTGCATCCAGGAGGTCAGCGCAATGACCGAGACGATGAGGATAAACATGCCAGCCTCCGGGCTGCCAAAAGCGGCTGTAAGCGGTTGGCGGAACAGTGTCACGGCCAGCAATGTCAGCGGCAGGATCGGCAGTGAAAGAACCAGATCGGTAAAGCGCATCAGCAGAAAGTCGGCGCGTTTGAAGTAGCCGGCAGCCACGCCAATGGCGGTCCCGATGAACAAAGACAGGATCATCGCCGACCAGCCAACAGCCATACTGACGCGGCCCCCATAGATCATCTGGGCAAGGATATCACGGCCCAGTTGATCTGTTCCGAACGGGTGTAGCCAACCGGCCTTGGCGTCAGCGTCCCACAGCAGGGTGTAGATCGGACGCCAGTCCTTGTTCCGGATGTCGAGCTTGGTCGGCTCAATCGTCCACAGGTACGGCCCCAGCAAAACGGCAAGCGTAACGAACAGCAGAAAGCCACCACCAAAAAGCGCGCCTTTATGCTTGCGGAACTGATCCCACACGTCACGCCACTGGCTGCGCGGCGGCCTGGACGGCTCTTTGTCGACAAGCGCGCCGTAGATTTCAAGATCGGCTTCGATTGGGCTGGCGGGGATTGCTTGCTCAGTCATAGCGGATCCTTGGGTCAAGCACGCCGTAAAGGATGTCGGCGATGAGGTTGAACAGAACGATGAGGATGGCGAAGATGAAGGTCAGTGTCATCACCATCGGCAGGTCATTGGCAAAAAGTGCCGTCAGCAAAAGCTGACCGATGCCGTTCACCTTGAAGACGTTTTCGGTGATGATTGCACCGCCAAAGATGGCAGGCATACCCAGAGCAATGATAGTCACCACGGGGATCATCGAGTTGCGCAGCACATGTACCATGACAACCACGCTTTCGCTAAGGCCCTTGGCGCGGGCCGTGCGCACATAGTCCTGATTAAGATTGTCGAGCATGGCGGAGCGCATGTAGCGGCTGATTTGTGCAGTGGTTTGCAGGGCCAGCACCATCACAGGCATGATCATCTGCATGAGCTGTATTTTGAAGGTTGCCCAGCTATCGACCACCAGAGTGGTGTCATAGATCGACGGCAACCAGCCCAGTGTGACCGAAAAGATCACGATCAGCAGCGGACCGGTAAAGAACGGCGGGATCGAAAAGCCGACCATCGTGACGAATGTACCGGCCTGATCGAACAGCGAATAGTGACGGTAGGCAGAATAGATGCCAATCGGGATCGCGATCAGGATGCCTACGACATAGCTTAGGCCAACAACCCAAAGGGTCTGCGGCATCCGCTGGATCACGATATCCATGACCGGGCTACGGGTCTGCCAGCTGATCACACGCTGTGTTTCGACCATGGCGCCGGTGACGGGATCGGTTGTCATGCTCAGTTGCGTGTCAGGCAACCAGCCGAACAGAAAGCTGTTGCTGGTCAGGTGGTCGATAAAGACCGACGGTTCGACCACGAAGAACTGGTAGAGCCATTTTAGGTATTGAACATGGATGGGCGCGCCAAGGCCAAGAGCTTCGCGCATTTTCTGCTTCACTTCCGGCGGCACGGTAAGTGGAACCTGTGCCATCGGGTCACCGGGGGCAAGTTGCAGCAATAGAAATATCACGAGGCTGATAAATAAAAGCGTCGGAATGGAGAGAAGCAGTCGTCGGATGGTGAAATTCAGCATCAAGCGGCGCCTTTATTGATCAGTCTGTTTGTTGGAAGTAGGGCGGGGTCTCCCCCGCCCAATAAGGTCTAACAGTATGGTGGGGAAGCCCCCACCACAACAGTTATCACTTTTTGCGATACCAATCTGCGGCATTCCACAGTTCGGAATCCCAAACATTAAGCACCACACCGCCAAGGCTGTTGGAGTGTGCGGACACACGGGCGCGGTTAACCAACGGCACGATGGTCATGGTCTCTTTTGTTACCATGTCATTGAGCTTGCGGCCAATTTCGCCACGCTTGTCGATGTCACCGGTCTGGGCCAGCTCATCAAGCATGGCGTCATAGGCTGGATCGCAGAAGCGGTTGATGTTTTCACCCTGCCACTGGCTGGATGGCTTCGGCTCGTTGCCACAACGGTAGGCCGACAGGTAAGACTGCGGGTCTGTGCCGTTGAAGGTGTTGGCATACATTTCCACGTCAGCATAGAACTTCTGGAACGTGTCAGGCGAACCTGGGTCACCACCGAAGAACACGGAACCGTCGAGGTTACGCAGCTCGGTTTCAACACCGATTTGCTCCCACCAGTCTTTGATCAGTGCCTGGAAATCCTGACGCACAGCGTTTGTGGATGTCTGGTACAGGATCGAAAGCTTCACGCCGTCTTTGTCACGGATGCCGTCACCGTCGCTGTCGGTCCAGCCAGCTTCATCAAGCAGAGCTTTCGCGCCATCAAGGTCCTGTGTCAGACACTCTGTGTTATCAGAGTTATAGATCGCAGGAGCAGGAACGAGGTTACACGTCGGTTTGCCCGCCTTGCCATAGCCAACTTCGGTCAGCAGTTCGCGGTCGATAGCCATCGACAACGCCTTGCGGACTTTAAAGTCGGACAGGAAGGGGTGAGGCTCGTCCACTGTGGAACGTGTCTCTGGTGGCAGATCGGCGGAAGGGTTGGTCAGGTTCATTTCCAGACGCTCAACCAGCGGGCCGAAACCTGCGATGGCAACACCTTTGCCGGCTTCTTCCATCTTCGCGATGACGTCGGGTGCCAGCTGGAGGTTCCACGCGTAGTCAAACTCGCCTGTTTCCAGAACCGCGCGACCGGCAGCAGCAGCGTCGCCACCCCCTTTGAAGGTCATGGAAGCGAAGGCTGGCTTGCCTTCGATGCGGAAGTTTTCGTTGGCTTCCAGCGTGATCACGTCATTGGGACGGAAATCTGTTACTTTGAACGGACCGGTGCCAACTGGGTTAAAGTTTGCTTCGGTACACTCTGGTGCGCGTGCGCCAAGGCATTCAGCAAACTGTGCTGCCTGAATGATGGGGCTTTCGCCGCCGACAAACGGACCATACGGGTTTGGCTTGGGCGTGTCGAACGTAACTTTGACAGTCAGATCGTCAATCGCTTCTACGCTTTCAACGCCATCAAACTTTGCGCCCTGTGCGCAACCGCCTTCGGGGTGCATGCAGTATTCAGCGGAGAATTTGACATCAGCGGAAGTGAAAGGTGTGCCGTCGGACCATACGATGCCCGGCGTGATGTTCCACGTGATGGTGGTGAGGTCTTCGGAAACGCCACCGTTCGCCACTGTCGGCACTTCGGTCACAAGCCACGGCACCAAAGCGCCGGTTTCGGTGTAACGTGCCAGCGGTTCGACAACGAGAGACGCCGCTTCAACGTCTTTGGTGCCGCCGGACAGGAAGGGGTTCATAATGGATGGCGCTTGCCAATACAGCACTTTCACATCGCCATCGCGACCGCGTTCGCCTTCATGGCCATCCGCGAAAGCGATAGGGGCAAATGCGGACGTTGCAATCGCACCCATCAAAAGGGTCTTCATCTTCATATCGTACTCCATGTTGGGCACAGAAAAGACTGTGCCTATACCGCCCCGCTTATGGGGGCGTTTCTGATCGCTCTCGCGGGAGGGTCGGATGACGCATGGTAAGTTCGTGTTAATTAAACACAATTTCACCGATTGCCTGCTACACCCCCCAGAGCGCGTAGCCGGATTGAAACAGAAAGTGGAGAAATTGCAAGCGTTCTGCCAGCCCTCTGCCGATGAAAATGCAGGAGGTCTACATTTTTTTCCCGACTGCCACTTCACAATGCACCCAGAGCGTTTGACCTGCCCTGAGCTTGCGCATAGCTTGGGCGCTAACACCCCGAAACGCTTGGGGGCATCTGAAAGGAATGACATGCTGGATAATTCTCACAAGGCACCGATTGCGCGGATTGACGGTCTTCGTGTGGAGTTCCAGACAAAGGACGGACCGGTTGTCGGCGTTGAAGATGTTTCTTTTGATATCCATCCTGGGGAGACCGTTTGCGTTGTCGGAGAGTCAGGGTCGGGCAAATCGGTCTCATCGTTGTCGTTGATGCGGCTGGTTGAATTCGGCGGCGGGGAAATCGCAGCCGGCAAGCTGATGTTTGATCGCGGCGATGCCGGCGAGATTGATCTGGCAACCGCCCAGCAAGAGAACATGCGTGGAATTCGCGGCAACGAGATCGGGATGATCTTTCAAGAGCCGATGACCGCTTTGAACCCCGTGTTTACCGTGGGTAAGCAACTGACCGAAGGTCTGCGGCTGCACAAGGGGATGACCAAATCGGAAGCAGAGGCGCGCGCGCTTGAGCTGATGAAGCAGGTGCGCATCCCGGAGGCGGAAAAACGGCTAAACCAGTACCCTCACGAGCTGTCGGGCGGTATGCGGCAGCGCGTAGTGATTGCAATGGCGCTGGCTTGTGAGCCGCGCCTTTTGATCGCGGATGAGCCGACAACCGCGCTGGACGTGACCATTCAGGCCGAAATTCTGGCATTGATGGATCGGCTCAAGCGCGAAACCGGAACAGCTGTGATGTTCATCACACATGACATGGCTGTCGTTGCGCAAATGGCGGACCGCGTGGTCGTCATGTTCCGCGGTAATAAGGTAGAAGAAGGGACAGTCGAAGAAATCTTCGAAAACCCGCAGCATCCTTACACCAAGGCGTTGCTCGCTGCCGTGCCAAAGCTGGGTGAGATGACTGGCAAGGATTATCCCGAGCCGATGAAGCTGCTTGGCAGCGAGGACAAGCCGATTGTTCCGATCAAGGGCACCAACGAGGTGTTGCTGACCGTCAAGAACCTGACCACACGCTTTCCGGTTACCGGCGGCCTGTTGCGCCGCACGGTTGCGAATGTCCACGCGGTCGAGGATTTGTCCTTCACTATTAACAAGGGCCAGACCCTAAGCCTTGTTGGCGAAAGCGGCTGTGGCAAGTCCACAGCGGGCCGGTCGATTCTGCGGCTGGTCGAGCCGATGTCGGGTGAGGTTAATCTGGGCGGCAAGGATATCATGGCGCTGGACGCCAAAGGTCTGCGTACAGCGCGCCTTGATATGCAGATGATTTTTCAGGATCCTTTTGCCTCGCTCAATCCCCAAATGGGTTTGGCCGATCAGGTGGCCGAGCCGATCCATAACTACGGTCTGATGAAGGGGCCCGAACTGACCAAATGGGTCGAGACCCTGTTTGACCGCGTAGAGCTTCCGCGCAGTTTTATGCGCCGGTTTCCGCACGAACTGTCCGGTGGCCAGCGCCAGCGTGTGGCAATCGCACGCGCCCTTGCATTGAAACCCAAGCTTATCATCTCGGATGAGGCCGTATCGGCACTGGACGTATCGGTGCAGGCCCAAGTGTTGAACCTGATGATGGAATTGCAGGAGGAGATGGAGCTGTCTTATCTCTTTATCTCGCATGACATGGCGGTGGTTGAACGGGTAAGCCATTATGTTGGCGTCATGTATCTGGGCCGCATTGTTGAACTGGGCCCCCGCCGCGAGGTGTTCGAGAATCCGCAGCACCCCTATACACAGGCTTTGATGAAGGCCGTTCCTATCGCCGATCCGCGCAGGCGCAAGGCAGAGAAGGATCTGAACTTTAAACCGATTCCGTCGCCGATCCACCCCGTAAGCTATGTGGCAGAACCCAGCGTTTACCGCGATGTAGGTGACGGACATAAGGTTCTGATAACCGACAGCGGCTACTAAGCCATGGCACCCCCCGTTTCCAGTAAGGTTGCACTTGTGACGGGCGGTGCACGGGGTATCGGACGGGCCATCGCCGCATCGCTGAGCAGCAACTATGCCGTTGCGATCACGTATCTGACAACCGGGCCTGATGACCTCCCCGAAGGTATGCTGGCAATACGTGCGGATTTGGCCGATCCGCAAAGCCACAAGCGGGTCATTGACGCCGTTCTTGCGCAGTTTGGCCGACTTGATCTGATCGTTAACAATGCGGGTACAATTGCAGGCTCCCCCGTCGACAGCTTCGATCAGGACGCCTTTCGCGGTATCTTTGACGTGAATGTTCTGGCGTCTCATGGGCTGGTTGCAGCGGCGCTGCCGTATCTTGGGCATGGCGCCTCGGTTATCGGGATATCGTCGGTGAATGCGGTGTTGCCGCCCAAGGGTGCTGCCCTGTACGGGGCAAGCAAAGCGGCGTTGGATTTGTGGACCCGCGCGATGGCAAAAGAACTGGGGCAGCACGGCATCCGCGTCAACGCAGTGGCGCCGGGTGCTGTGAATACAACGCACGCGCCTCGGGATGCAGCATTGACGCAAGCATTCATCGATATGACCGCATTAGGCCAGTTGGCAGAGCCGTCTGATATTGCAGATGCTGTGTGTTTTCTGGCAAGTGAAAGGGCGCGCGCTATCACCGGCGAAGTGCTAACAGTTTCAGGAGGATATCGATTGTGACCGATCGTATGACACCGCTAGAGTTGATGACCAAGCTTATCAGCTTTCCCACTGTGTCGCGTGACACGAATATCCCGCTCATCGATTGGGTCGAGGATTATCTGGCGGGCCACGGCATCAAGTCCCACCGCTATATTGACCCCGAGCAGCCCAAACATGCGTTGTTTGCCCATGTCGGCCCCGACGAAGAAGGCGCGATTGTGCTGTCGGGGCATACGGACGTGGTCCCGATTGACGGTCAGCCATGGGACACTGATCCGTTCTCGGTGGTCGAGAAAGATGGCAAATATTTCGGCCGCGGCACCTGCGACATGAAAGGCTTTGACGCGCTGGCCATCTGGGCGCTGGTTGAAGCACATTACGCAGGCCTGAAAAGGCCCCTGCAAATTGCGCTGAGCTTTGACGAAGAGGTCGGCTGCACTGGAGCGCCACCGATGATTCAGGCGATGCAGGGGGTGGTGCCAAAAGGCAGCGCTGTGATCGTAGGAGAGCCTTCCAGCATGCAGGCGGTGACGGGGCATAAGGGTGGCTCCGGCTTCAACACCCATGTGGTGGGTTTTGAGGTCCATTCGTCTTTGCTGCACACGGGCGTGAATGCAATCATGGCAGGGGCCAAGCTGATTGAATGGGCGAATGAGCAAAACACAGCGAACATGGAGGCCAAACCGTCCGAGCTGGCGGCAATGTTCGATCCGCCCTTCACCACGGTGCATGTTGGCATGATATCGGGCGGCACCGCCCATAACATCACAGCCAAGGATTGTTATTTCGCGATGGATTTCCGCGTCGTTCCCGGTGAAGACAAGGAAAAGTGGAAGATAGATTATCTGGAGAAAGTGCGGGAAGTCGAAAAAGCGATGCAGGCCGTGGTGCCTGAGACACGAATCGAGATTACGCCGCGCTTTGACGTACCGGCCTTGCAGCCCGAAGAGGACGGTGAGGCCGAAACGCTGGTGCGCCAGATTACCGGTGACAATGCCAGCCACAAGGTCAGCTACGGCACCGAGGCAGGTCAGTTTCAGGAGGCGGGCTATAGCGCGGTGATCTGCGGCCCGGGCGACATTGCGCAGGCCCACCAGCCGAACGAATTCATTGAGATTGCCCAATTCGACGCGGGCCATGACTTTATGCGCAAGCTGGTCGAGCGGCTTTGTCTGTAGCGAACAGTTTTCCGATCACCCTGTCTCAGTCGCCGCGCTACAGCGGTGATTTGCCTGACGCCGCAGATGTCGTGGTTATCGGTGGCGGGGTGATTGGCATTTGCACTGCGCTTTTTGCCGCGCGTGCGGGGGCCAAGGTTGTGGTGCTGGAAAAGGGGCTGGTCGCCGCAGAGCAATCCAGCCGCAATTGGGGATGGATTCGCCAGCAAGGACGCGATCCGGCTGAGATGCCTATTATGGCCGAGGCGCAAAACTTGTGGGAAGGTCTCTCTCGGGAAACGAACCAGCAGATTGGTTTGACACAGGCCGGTGTGACTTATCTTGGTTATGATGCGGCTGCGATGTCGCGTTATGAGAACTGGCTACCACATGCTGCAGCGAATGGTGCCAGCAGCCGCTTGCTGAGCAAGGCCGAAATCGCAAAGCTTTATCCCGATTTAAAGGATCAGCCCGTTGGGGCACTGCATACCACATCCGATTACCGCGCGGAGCCGTGGGTGGCTGTGCCCGCTATAGCCGAAATTGCTGCGCGCGAAGGTGTGCAGATTGTTGAACACTGTGCGGTGCGCTGTCTGGATATCACAAATGGGACGGTCGCTGGTGTAGTGACGGAAAAGGGTCGGGTCGTCGCCCCGCGGGTGGTTCTTGCCGGCGGCGCATGGTCGTCTTTGTTCTTGCGCAACCATGGCGTTGCTTTGCCACAGCTTTCCGTCCGCTCGCAGGTCGCAGCGACAGAGCCTTTGGCGGATGTGGGGCAATCTGCGTGTTCGTCCAAGCGGCTGGCATTTCGCCGCCGCGCAGACGGAGGATATACGCTGGCACCCAACATGACCTCAGAGCTTTTTGTCGGGCCCGATGCCTTCCGTGCGCTGCCCAAATTTTTGGCACAGCTTCGTTTGGATCCGTTTGGTTGCAGGCTTAAACCCGCAGCACCGCAGGGTTTCCCGGATGCTTGGAACACAAAGCGGCGTTGGAGTGCAGAGGAAGAAACCCCGTTTGAGCGGATGCGAATCCTCGACCCGAAGCCCGTTCCGCGCATCATCGCGAAACTGGCGCGTGATTTTAGTGATATGTTCCCGCATCTGGGGCCTGTCAGGATTAAAACGGCGTGGGCCGGGATGATCGATACCATGCCGGACATCGTGCCGGTTGTTGACCATACGCCCATTGAGGGCTTGATTGTGGGCACAGGGATGAGCGGTCATGGCTTCGGCATCGGACCGGCGATGGGTCGCATCCTTGCCGATCTGGCGTTGGGACGCGCCGCAGGCCATGATCTGTCCCGTTTTCGCTTCGCACGCTTTAGCGATGGCACGCCTATGGTACCGGGGCCTGACGTTTAAACGGATTGTAAAAGGGAATTTCAATTATGCCGATCAAGAACCGGTTCGCCGATATGCACGCAGAAATTACCGGATGGCGCAGGCATTTGCACCAGTACCCTGAACTGCAATTCGACGTCCACGAGACTGCTAAGTTCGTCGAAGACAAGCTGCGCAGCTTTGGGATTACAGATATCACCACAGGCATAGGTCGGACTGGCGTGGTTGCCGTGATCGAAGGACGCGCGACAGGCTCTGGCCGTACGGTGGGCTTGCGTGCGGATATGGATGCGCTGCCGATCGAAGAAGCAACAGGGCTGGAATATGCTTCAAAGGTTCCCGGCAAGATGCACGCGTGTGGGCATGACGGTCATACCGCGATCCTGCTGGGGGCCGCGCAATATCTGGCTGAGACCCGCAACTTCGATGGCAAGGTTGTGCTGATCTTTCAGCCCGCAGAAGAAGGCGGCGGTGGTGGCCGCGAGATGTGCAAAGACGGGCTGATGGATCGTTGGGGTATTGATGAGGTTTACGGCCTGCACAACATGCCCGGCGCAGACATTGGCAGTTTTCACATCCGGTCCGGCGCGCTGCTTGCTGCGACGGATGATTTCGAGATTACGATCACAGGGCAGGGTGGCCATGCGGCGGCCCCGCATGAAGCGGTTGATCCGAATGTCGCGACTGCGCATATCGTGTTGGCATTGCAAACGATTGCCAGCCGGAATGTGGACCCGTTGAAACAGGTCGTGGTTTCGGTTTGCATCATGCGGTCGGACAGTGAAGCGTCCAACATCATTCCGCACCGTGTGCATTTGGGCGGCACAGTTCGAACGCTGGATAGCGGCGTGCGTGATCTGGCGCAAAAACGGCTGGAAGAAATCGTGGACCTGACCGCGCGGGCACATGGTTGCAAGGCGGAAATCAACTACGAACGCGGCTATCCAGCCACCGTAAATTACGCAGACAACACCGAATTTGCCGCCGATGCCGCCGAAACGGTAAGCCCCGGTGTGGACCGTGACACCCCGCCGATTATGGCAGGAGAAGATTTTTCATACATGCTCGAAGAGCGGCCCGGCGCCTATATCATGCTTGGCAACGGGGCCGGGGCGACGGTGCACCATCCCGAATATGATTTCAACGACGAGGCAATTCCCGCAGGCTGTTCTTGGTTTGCCGAAGTGGTAGAGCGGCGGATGCCGTTGACGTGATGCCGCACCCTCTGGCGGCTCTGGTCACACTTGGTTAGGCTCCGCCCGAACCCCTCACCAGACAAAGGAATCCCGCATGCCCGTCAAGAATCGTTTCGCCGAATTGCACACAGATATCACCGCGTGGCGACGTGATCTGCATGAACACCCTGAAATCCTGTTTGAGACGCATCGCACCTCGGCGACCGTCGCTGAAAAGCTGCGTGCGTTTGGCTGCGACGAAGTGGTTGAGGGCATCGGGCGCACAGGTGTTGTTGGCGTGATCAAGGGGCGTGAGAACGCATCGGGCAAGGTCATAGGGTTGCGTGCAGACATGGACGCATTGCCGATCCATGAGGCAACAGGTCTTGAGTATGCGTCGAAAACCGATGGGGCAATGCACGCTTGTGGTCATGACGGGCACACAGCTATGCTGCTGGGGGCAGCGCAATATCTGGCCGAAACGCGCAACTTTGACGGCACGGCAGTGGTGATCTTTCAACCCGCCGAAGAAGGCGGCGGTGGGGGGCATGAGATGTGCAAAGACGGGATGATGGATCGCTGGGGGATTCAGGAAGTATACGGCATGCACAACTGGCCCGGCATGCCCGCTGGCAGCTTTGCAATTCGCCCCGGACCGTTCTTTGCCGCAACAGACCTGCTGGACATTGAGATCGAAGGGCTGGGCGGCCATGCAGCCAAGCCGAACGAGACTGTCGATCCGATCGTCATCACCTCTCAGATTGTGACTGCCTTGCAAAGCATTGTAAGCCGCAATGCCGATCCGGTGGGCAACATCGTTGTTTCGATCACGTCGTTCCAGACATCATCCAATGCCTACAATGTGATCCCGCAAAAGGTACATCTCAAAGGCACCGTACGCACCATGTCGCTGGAGCTGCGCGATCTGGCGGACAAGCGCGTGAACGAGATTTGCTCCGGTATTGCGACCGCGATGGGCGGCAAAGCGCAGGTAACCTATGAGCGGAACTATCCGGTGATGATCAACCACGAAGAGCAAACTCTTTTTGCCGCTGACGTGGCGCGCAGTGTGGCTGGTGAGTGCGACGAGGCACCGCTGGTCATGGGCGGCGAAGACTTCGCCTTTATGCTCGAAGAACGGCCCGGTGCTTATATCCTTGTCGGCAACGGCGACACAGCGATGGTGCACCATCCGCTCTATAACTTTAACGATGATGTCATTCCGGCGGGCTGTAGCTGGTGGGCAGGTATCATCGAACAGCGTATGCCAATGAGCTGACGCAAGTGCGGGGGCTGCGGCCCCCCCTTGCCACTGGCTGGGTGCGAGCCGGCCCGTCGGTCAGGCAAGAAGGCGTGTGTAAATCGCGTTCAGGCTTTCAGCTTCGGATTGGATCGAAAAGTTTTCCAGTACATGGGCGCGAGAGGCATCACGCCATTTATTCAAGCCGTCCTGATCTGCCAAAGCTGCGTCTGTCGCATGGGCGAGAGCAGGGATATCATCGGCATCGACCAAACTGCCTGTGACATCTTCTTTGACCAATTGCTCGAACGCGCCGACGCGGGTGGCCACGACAGGACAGCCTGTTGCCATCGCTTCAATCGGGGTAAGGCCGAAGCCTTCCCAGCGTTGCGGCGCGACATAGAGATCAAGCGCGGCATACCAGTCTGCCATGGCCTCTGTCGGGACTTCGGGTTTGAACAGGATACGCTCTTTTAGCCCCGCGGCCTCGACGTGCTTTTTCAGGGCGGAGAGATAGGCTTCGTCTTCTCCCACCGCACGGCCCATGACGATCGCGCTGGCGTCAGGGTGCTTTTGCAGGACATCGATCATTGCATGTACGAAAGCATCGGTGCCTTTTTGCGCCCTAATACGACCATAGCAGCCGATCAGCGGCCCTTTGGTTGGCAGCCCCATGCGCGCGCGTAGCACGGTCCGGTCTGGCGCAGGGGCGAATGTCTCTGTGTCGATGCCGTGCATGATGACGGTGGCGGGCCCCTCAAGGTAAGCGGCGGTTTTGTCAGAGGTTGCCACCACTGCATCCATGCGCCGGATCAGCCACCGCGTAAGGCCTGACTGCTTGCGTTGGGAGGCTGAGGTGAACATCAGCTTCAGCCGCTTACCCAACATGTACTTCAAGGCAAGTCCGCCGATCATCTCAACGTTGCGCCGCGCGTGCCAGACGCGCAGGTGCTTTCGGGGCAGCGTAATCAGTGATCTTAGCGGGATTTGCGGCACATGTGCGGGCAGCACGGGGCCGGTGGCCACAATGGCAATCTCACGCGCCTGCACGGGCACCAGCCGCACCACCGTGGCCGTAACACCGGAAAGGCGACGTTTGAAGTTCGGGGCGATTACGTCAATCGGTGGGTGTTTGGTCATGCGAGCCTCAGTGCTTTGATCAGGCGGGCAGCGATTGTATCAAGCTTGCCAGTCTCTTGTTGTGCGAAACCTTTTGACGCGGCCACAGCCTTGTCGCGGGCGTGGTCGTCACGCAGCAGCGTATCGACTTGCACAGCCATATCATCGGCATCAGCGACCAGCCGCGCAGCGCCCGCCGTTTCCATCGCGGAATAGGTCTCGGCAAAATTGAAAACGTGGTTCCCCGACAATACCGTAGCGCCGGATTGCGCGACCTCGAAAGGGTTGTGGCCGCCAATAGGCATCAATGAGCCGCCAAGAAAGACGATCTTGCTCAATGCGAACCAGTTGCCCAATTCACCCAGCGTGTCGGCCAGATAGACTGCGCCACCCGGCATGTCCCCACGGCTGCGGCAGCTGTATTCCATCTGCGTATCGGCAATCAGCTGTGCCACCTCTGTGCCGCGCTCGGGGTGGCGGGGCACAAGAATGAGCATCAGGTCGGGATGTGTCTTGAGCAGCTTTTTATGAGCAGACAGGGCTATCTGCTCTTCGCCCGCGTGTGTGGAGGCTGCGACCCAGACAGGTCTGTGTCCCAAAGCTGTGCGGGCCTCGAATAAGAGGTCTTCGTCGCGGGGCAATGGGCCCGCAAAGGATTTCAGGTTCTGGCCGCGTGCCACCCGCGCTGGTGGGGCATGGATACGAACCATCGCCTCTGCCATCGCATCATTTTGGGTGAGGATGAGATCAAAAACCTCAAGCAGATAGGCGGCAAGGCGCGGACGTTTGGCCCAAGCCCGTAGCGACTTTTCGGACAGCCGCGCGTTTACCAGCGCCATCGCTGCCCCGCTGTCGTGCGTGCGGCGTAGCATCTGAGGCCAAAGCTCGCTTTCGACGAAAACAGCGGCATCCGGGCGCCAGTGACGCAAGAACCGTTTGAGCGGGCCAGGCGCGTCGAGCGGCGCAAACTGGTGCACGCAGTTCGGTGGCATTCGCTGGGCGATTAGCGCAGCTGAAGTCGGTGTGCCGGATGTGATTAGAAAATGCGCATCAGGCAGCGCGACCGACATGCGTGTGATAAGCGCCAGCACAGACAGGCTTTCACCGACAGAAGCTGCGTGAAACCAGATCAGCGTACCATCCGCGCGGTTCTGGGTTGCATGACCCAGACGCTCATGGGCACGATGTGCGGGCAAACCTGCTGCGCGCAGTTTCTTGATCGTCAAATGGGCTGCAAATGGCACAAGAGCCATGCTCAGCGCTACATATACCCTGTAGAGCATGGGCGTGCGCATGGGCCTCAGCCGCCCGTATGGCTCATGTGGCGCGGCATCTGACCACTTGCCGTTTGGCGAGAGTAGTCGAAATCATGGCCCTTGGGCTTGAGATTGATCGCGGCGCGGATCGCATCTTCCAGCGGCCCATTGTCCGTTGGATGGGCGCGCAAGGGTGCCCGTAGATCGGCGCTGTCTTCTTGCCCCAGACAAAGATAGATTTCGCCGGTGCAAGTGATCCGTACGCGGTTGCAGCTCTCGCAGAAATTGTGGCTTAGCGGTGTGATGAACCCGATCTTCTGCCCTGTTTCTTCAAGGCGGACATAGCGCGCAGGCCCGCCAGAGTTCTCTGCCAGATCAGTCACGGTGTAATGTTCGGCATAGGCCGCGCGCACATCCTTGAGCGACCAATACTGGTCGAGCCGGTCCTCGTTGCCGATGTCGCCCATGGGCATCACCTCAATCCAGGTGAGGTCCATGTCACGCTCCGCACACCATTCGGTGATCTGCGCTAGTTCAGGTTCGTTAAAACCTTTGAGGGCGACGGCGTTGATCTTGACCCGAAGGCCCGCAGCCTGTGCTGCATCAATACCGCGCAAAACCTGGGGCAGGCGGCCCCAACGGGTCACCTCGGCAAACTTGCCCTCATCCAGCGTATCAAGCGAAACATTCACCCGCCGCACACCCGCTGCAAAAAGGTCCTTGGCGTATTTCTCTAGCTGGCTGCCGTTGGTGGTCAGTGTCAGCTCTTTCAGCGTGCCGGCATCCAGATGGCGTTTCATGCCATCAAAGAATGTCATGATTCCCCGACGGACCAGCGGCTCTCCGCCAGTGATACGCAGCTTCTCTACACCCAATCCAATGAAGGTCGAACACATGCGATCCAGTTCCTCAAGCGTGAGCAATTCACGTTTGGGCAGGAAGGTCATGTTCTCTGACATGCAATAAACGCAGCGGAAATCGCAGCGGTCAGTGACCGAGACACGCAAATACGTAATGGCGCGGGCGAAGGGATCTATAAGTGGGGCTGTCATGGAGGTATTGGTATAGGCCTCAAGACGGCGGGGCAAGCTTGATTTCAGGGGCTTGGAGTGACTGCAAAGCTGGATTACGTTAGACCCATGAAATCAGTTCACACGCCCCCCGTCGCCCTTGCCGCTCTTTTAGCTCTCGGAGCCTGTGCCCAGTTGGGTCTGGGTCAGCCGGAAGACACGGTACCTCCTGCCAGCACCCCTGCAGCAACTGCGGCGGAAATCGCCGCGTCCGATCTGCCGGAGGCAACGGCCGCAGACATCGCTGCGGTGCCTGCCGATCCTGTGCTAACCTCCGCACCGCCCCCGCCGAAGGCAGCGAACACGCAAGCAACGCTTGATACGACCACAGCTGCGCAGCGTAAGCAGGCTGCGGCTCCGGTTGCGGCCGATGCCAGCGCCAAACTGCTTGGCACCACCGTTGCCAGTCTGGGCAGTCCGACCGAGCCG